>MDTG01284700.1_pt1 | contig 16176 bp, 15 predicted proteins | sample 811421 | NCBI WGS metagenome assembly MDTG01 (sample SAMN05326645, study PRJNA326480) | marine metagenome | isolation source: seawater | place: Pacific Ocean: South East | collected 2011 | reverse complement strand
ATTAAATTAAAATATGAACTTGAAAAAAATGTCAATTTAGTAAATTTTGAGAGAAATAGAATAGAAATATCTTTTAATGAAAATTTAGATAAATCTTTTGTTAAAGAGTTATCTTTAAAACTTTATGAATGGACTGGAGAGAGATGGATAATATCTTTTAGTAAAGAAAGGGGACAATTGTCTATAAAACAAAGAGAAGATGATCAAAAAAAAAAAACTATTTGATGATATAAAGAATACTCAATTGTATAGTGAATTTATAAAAAAGTTTCCAGATGCATATCTAAATGATGTAATTCTAGATAAAAAAAATGATGATGACAAATGACAGATTTTTCTAAAATTTTAGACAAAGCAAAAGAGCTTGAAGCAAAAATGAAAGAAAGCCAAGAGAATATTAAGAAAATCAGAGTAGAAGGCGTTTCAGGAACAAATTCTGTTAAGATAATTTTAGACGGAGATGGAGAAATGCAAAAAATTGAAATTTCAGATGATATCTTTAAAGAGGAAAAGTCAATCGTAGAGGATTTAATCGTTGCAGCTTATAATAATGCAAGATTACAATTAAAATCCAAAACATCAGAAGAAATTTCGAAAGCGACCGGTGGTTTTGGTATTCCGGGTTTTAAATGGCCATTATAAATAATGCAAAATATAAATGAGATAGAAGAATTAATTAAGTTGATTTCCAAATTACCCGGATTGGGGCCTAAATCAGCAAAAAGGATTGTTCTAAGATTAATAAATGACAGAGATCAGTTGATTAAACCTTTGGCTAACGTATTGGCTCAAATTTACAAAAATGTCTCCAGATGTAAAAATTGTGGTTCATTAAAATCTACTTTAGTGGGTTGTGATAACTGTGAAAATATAAAAAAAAAATTCGATAAAATTTGTGTTGTTGAGGACATAGCTGACCAATGGTCTATAGAGAGTTCTAATATATATCAGGGATATTTTCATATTCTTGGAGGCACTATATCGTCTGTAGGAAACAGAAAAGGAGATTTATTAATTGACTCGTTAGTAAATAGAGTAAAAAAAGACAAAATTGAGGAGGTAATTTTAGCTACGAGTGCTACGATAGAAGGGCAAACTACTGCATATTATATTCAAGAAAGTTTAAAAAATTCAAAAGTAAAAATTACTAAGCTTGCTCAAGGTTTGCCAGTTGGTGCAGAGATTGAAAATCTTGATGATGGAACTTTAGTTTCTGCTTTTAAAAATAGATCTAAGTTAATTTCTAATCCCAGCTGACTTTTTTTTTAATCTGTTTATATGCAATAGTGGTTCCGTATAACCGGAGGGTTGATTTATTCCATCAAAAACTAAACTACAAGCCGTTTTGAAAGCTAAAGATCCTTCAAAATCATCACACATCCTAACATAATTTTTGTCATACTTATTTTGCTCATCCACTATTTTTGCCATATCTTTCATTATTTCCTTCACCTGCATTTTGGTAGTTATCCCATGATGTATCCAATTAGCAATATGTTGTGACGAAATTCTTAATGTTGCTCTGTCCTCCATGAGGCCAACATTGTTAATATCTGGTACTTTAGAACAACCTACACCTTGATCAATCCATCTAACAACATATCCCAATAAAGTCTGCGCAGAATTGCAAATTTCCTTATTTATTTCTTCAATAGACCAATTTGGTCTGTCAGCGATAGGAATTGATAAAAGTTCATCAAGTTTAGCCTGTTTACGATCAGACAATTTTTTTTGTTCATCAAAAATATTTGTTTCATGATAATGTAAAGCATGCAAAGCTGCAGCAGTTGGAGACGGAACCCAAGCACAATTCGCTCCAGCTTTTAGGTGTCCCATTTTTTGCTTCATCATATCCTTCATTTTATCTGGCATTGCCCACATCCCTTTTCCTATTTGTGCTTTTCCTGAAAAACCACATCTTAAACCAATGTCTACATTATTATTTTCATAAGCTAAAATCCATTTCGATGTCTTCATGTCCCCTTTTTTAATCATGGGACCAGCTTCCATAGATGTATGCATCTCGTCACCTGTCCGATCTAAAAATCCTGTATTAATAAAAAAAACTCTATTTTTTAGCGTTCTAATACACTCTTTTAAGTTGGCAGATGTTCTTCTTTCTTCATCCATAATTCCAATTTTACACGTATATTTTTTTAACCCTAAAACTTTTTCAACTTTTGAGAAGATTAAATCTGTAAATGCTGTTTCATCAGGGCCATGCATTTTTGGTTTTACTATATAAATGGAGCCAGTCCTAGAATTGTTCTTTTTTTTGAGATCATGTAACGCTGCAGCTGTAGTTATAAAAGCATCCATGATGCCTTCAGGTATTTCACTTCCATCACTTAACAAAATTGAAGAATTAGTCATTAAATGTCCGACATTTCTTATAAGCAATAGACTTCTACCATGAAGTTTCAATTTTTTACCTTCTTTTGATATATAACTTCTATTAGGATTTAATTTTCTTTCAAATAATTTCCCCTCTTTTTCAAACTTTGATTTAAGGTCACCCCTCATAAGACCTAACCAATTTTTGTAACAAACTATTTTATCCTCAGAGTCAACTGCGGCAACACTATCTTCATTATCACAAATTGTTGAAACAGCTGACTCTATAATAATGTCACTTATACCAGCATGATCTTGTTGAGCAGCAAACGCTCTTGAATCTTTTAATATCTCTATATGTAAATTGTTATTTTTAAGAATAATAGCACTTGGATAATCACTCTCACCTCTGTGTCCAATGAACTTACTTTCATCCTCTAAATCAAAAATATCTGCACCTTTTAAAATTTTTAGTTTTCCATATTTTACAGCAAAACTTGTAATCTTATTCCAACTTAAACCTGCCAATGCGAAGTGTTTATCTAAAAAGTCACGACCATACTTAATAACCATTTCACCTCTCTCTGGATCATATCTTTCAGAAACACTATCTTCAGATTGTTCTATTACATCAGTACCGTAAAGACTGTCATATAAACTCATCCATCTTGCATTAGCAGCATTTAACGCATAACGAGCGTTCATAACGGGCACCACCAACTGTGGTCCTGCTATATTAGAGATTTCTTCATCAATATTCTTGGTTTCAATTTTAAAATCGGATCCCTCTTTTTTAAGATAATCTATTTCTAATAAAAATTTTTTATATACATTTAAATCAAATTTTTTTGTTCTATTTTTAATATGCCAATCATTTATTTTTTTCTGTAAAATTTCTCTAAATTCTATTAATTCTTTATTCTTAGGTGCTAGCTCGTTTAAAGATTTTTCAAGACCTAACCAGAAATCTTTTGATGAAACGTCAGTGTCCTTTAGTAAATCATTATTTATAAAATTTAATAGATCCTCAGATACTTTAAGATTATTGATTTTTATATATTTTTGTTGCATAGCATATTTATTTTACCCCATCTGTATTTTGCCTGAGAATTTTGCTCTTTGGCATAAATTAATCTCTTTTCAGAGTGGTATGCTTTAATCGGTCTTTTTGCCTGAGAGTTTATGGGGTAGTCGCTCTTTCGGCGCTAAAAATAGTCTCTCCCGATTGTAAAATTTTATTTTTTAAAGAGTAAATATATATAATAACAAATACTTACTTAATTCAATATCATTTTATTGCCTTTTTTGCTATTTAGATAATCATTACAAAATAACCATGAAAAATTACCTTAATTTTGAAAAAGATATAAAAGAATTAGATGAGGAGTTAGAAAAACTCAAAGATCCTTATAATCAGGGGGGCATTTCTGAAGTAGATACTCAAAAAATTTCTAAAACTCAGGATGAGATAAATGGTAAATTAAAATCAATTTATTCAAACCTTGATCCATGGCAAACTACTATGGTCGCAAGACATGAAGATCGACCTAAATCAAAATTTTTTATTGATAATTTATTTAATGAATTTATTTCATTATCTGGCGATAGGTATTATGGTGAAGATAAGTCGGTCATTGCGGGTTTTGCAAGATTTAATAATCAGTCAATTTTAGTAATTGGCCAAGAAAAGGGTGATGATTTAGATAGTAGAATTCAAAGAAATTTTGGAATGATGAGACCTGAAGGTTATAGAAAAACAATACGTCTTATGGAGTTAGCTGATAGATTTAAAATACCGATAGTTTTATTTATAGATACACCTGGAGCTTATCCAGGTGTAGGCGCAGAAGAACGAGGTCAAGCCGAAGCAATTGCGAAATCAATAGAATGTTGCATGAATTTAAAAGTTCCAACAATATCAATTATTATTGGCGAAGGTGGGTCTGGTGGCGCTATAGCTTTAGCTTCTTCAAGCAAAGTTTTAATGCTGGAAAATGCAATCTATTCAGTTATTTCCCCTGAGGGATGCGCAACAATTTTGTGGAGAGATCCAAAAAAAATGTTGGATGCTGCAAAAGCAATGAAACTTTCTGCAAAGGATTTATTAGAGTTAAATGTGATTGATGAAATTATTAAGGAGCCTATCGGCGGTGCACACAGAGATAAAGATTTAATTTTAAAAAATGTTCATGCCTCATTATCAACCAGCTTAGATTATTTCCAATCTATGTCAGGGGAGGAAGTTTTTAACAATAGAAAAAATAAATTTTTGAAAATAGGTAGAAACAAAGGATTTGTCACAAATACTGCTGATTTAAGTTCTTTAAAAGTACAACGAAATGAAATTTTTGAAATTTTACAGAATAAAAAATTTCTTTTACCTTCATTAGTTATTCTAATTATTTTGGTTATGGTATTAATTTTTTTATAATTTTCCGCAACACTTTTTATATTTTTTTCCAGAACCGCAAGGACAGGGTTCATTTCTTTTTACTTTTTTATTAATTTGTTTGATTGAATTTTCTTCATTATCTTTCTCTCCAGGTTTACCACTTGCTGTCTCAACAAATTTAAGATTCATAAGCACATTTATGTAGTCTTGCTTAAGTTTTTTTAACAAATTTTCAAATAAGGAAAAGGCCTCTTTTTTGTATTCTATAAGAGGATCTCTTTGTCCATAAGATCTTAATCCAATTACTTGGCGCAATTGCTCTAAATATTGAATATGAGATTTCCAATTAATATCAATTGATTGTAAAAAAATTCTTTTTTCTATTTGTTTTGCCTGGTTTATGCCTAAAAGTTTAATTCGTTCTTCTCTTGCTTCATGGAATTTGTCAGAAATTAATTTCATTAGATCATTATCTTTTTTTTTTAAAAAATTTTCTAATTCTTCTTCATTAAAGTTTTTACCCATAAGAGTTTTGATTTGATTTTCAAAATGTGGACTTTTTGGATTTGCAATCTTTTGAATTTTTAAATCTATTAAATCTTTTTTTATTTCATCTAAAAAATCTGTTGAATAATCTAAAATCTTCTCACTATCCATCGCCTCTTTTCTTTGTGAAAAAATTACATGTCTTTGATCATTTAACACATTATCAAATTTGATAAGAGTTTTTCTAATATCAAAGTTTCTTGCCTCTACTTTTTGTTGTGCTCTTTCCAAAGCTTTATTTATCCACGGATGATCTATGCTTTCACCATCTTTTAAGCCTAATTTTTTAAGCATATTATCCATTGATTCTGAGCCAAAAATTCTCATTAAATCATCTTCTAAGCTTACATAAAAAATTGAACTTCCCTCATCACCCTGACGCCCTGATCTACCTCTTGCTTGATTGTCAACTCTACGAGACTCCATTCTTTCAGTACCAATTACAAATAAACCACCTAACGATTTTATTTTTTTCTTGTTCTCCATTAATTTTTCTTGGTCTTCAGTATCTTTTTTTCCTCCCAGCTGTATATCAACACCTCTACCTGAAATACTTGTTGTTATTATCACAGATCCTTCCTTGCCCGCGTTAGATATAATTTCTGCTTCGTTCTCATGATTTTTCGCATTTAAAATAACATGATTAATTTTTTCCTTATGTAATAATTTTGAGTAAATTTCTGATTTATTAATACTAGAAGTAAAGACTAATAATGGTTGTCCAATTTTATTATGATCAATAATTTTTTTAATTATAGCTTCATTTTTTTCTTTTTCAGTTCTAAAAATTTGATCATTGAAATCTTTTCTAATCATCTTTTTATTAGTTGGAATTACAACCACAGGCAAATTATAAATTTCAAAAAATTCTTCCGACTCTGTTACTGCAGTCCCAGTGCAACCAGAGATCTTATTGTAAAGTTTAAAATAATTTTGATAAGTTATTGAGGCTAATGTTTGATTTTCTGCTTGTATTTCAATTTTCTCTTTAGCCTCCAAAGCTTGATGGAGACCATCACCAAATCTTCTTCCTTCAAGAATTCTTCCAGTAAGTTCATCAATAATCTTTAAGGAGTTATCTTTAACAATGTAATCCTTTCCTTTAAAAAATAAGTGGTTAGCTCTCAAAGCTTGATTTACGTGATGAACTAGATTTAAGTTCTCTGGATCATAAAAATTATTATTTTTTAATATGCCTGTATTAGAAAAAATTTTTTCAACATTATTTATTCCGTCATTCGTTAATAAAATATTTTTATCTTTCTCATCAATTTCATAATCATTTTTGTTTAATCTTTTAACTAATTTATCTACCGCAAGATATTTGTTTGTCTTGTCCTCTGCAGCACCCGAAATAATTAATGGAGTTCTGGCTTCATCGATTAAACAAGAGTCGATTTCATCGACTATTGAAAAAAAACGCTCTCTTTGAACCATTTCATCTTTAGAATATTTCATATTATCTCTGAGGTAGTCAAAACCTAACTCACTATTCGTTGCATAAGTGATATCGCAATTATAATTCTTTTTTCTTTCATCATCGTCTTGAATATTGTTTATGTAACCAGAGGATACCCCTAAAAAATTGTAAATTTTTCCCATCTCAAGACAGTCTCTCTTTGCTAAGTAATCATTTACAGTAACAATATGAACCCCTTTTTCGAAAAGGGCATTCAAATAAGCTGCTAGAGTTATTGTTAATGTTTTACCTTCCCCCGTTCTCATTTCAGCAATTTTCTTTTCGTGAAGTACTATCCCTCCGATAATTTGAACGTCAAAATGTCTCTCATTTCTGACTCGTCTAGATGCTTCCCTAACGAGCGCAAATGCCTCTGGTAGTAATTTATCTATAGTTATGCCATTTTTTAGCTTTTCTTTTAGTTCTATAGTTTTTTTTGGAAATTCATTATCTTTGAGTTTTTTTGTATTTTCTTCTAAAGAATTTATTTTTTGAGTGATTTTTTGTAATCTATCCAGTTCCTTTTGGTTACCTGATCTAATGAATTTTGAAATAAAATTAAAAGGATTAAACATTAGTTTTTGATTTATTATTTACTTATATCCTTTAATATAATTATTAAATAAATATTTTAAATATAATGGGCATAAATTTACCTAATTTTTTATTATCTAAATCAAAAAACAAGAGAATGTTAGAATATCAAGATTTAGATCACATTGATGGTGTTTCAATTTCCAGCGTATGTGCAAATCTTTATAAGGATTCAAGAGATGATGTAGTGATGTTTTATTTTAGAGACGGAGCAAACTATGCTTCAGTATATACACAATCAAAAATTATATCTGAAAATATTAAATGGAACTTAAATCAAAATTCAAAGAAAATATATTCACTTCTGGTCAATGCAAGAAATGCAAATTGCTTCACTGGTAAACAAGGATACAGGAGTCTTGAAAAAATAGCAGACCAACTCTCGCAAGAGCTGACTCTGAAACAGAAGGAAGATGAAGATAATCCAAAAATTATTAAACCAAAGGAGATAATATTTGGTTGCACTGGTACTATCGGAGAAATCTTTCCAGAAGATAAGATTAAAAACATGATTCCGAACTTAGTAAAAAATATAAGATATACTCAAAATAAGTATATATGGATGAAAGCAGCCCTAGGTATTATGACAACTGACACGCAACCAAAAATGTCGATGGAAAATTGTAAAATTGCCGGTAGTTCTGTTAAGATTTTTGGTATTGCAAAAGGTTCTGGAATGATTCAACCAAATATGGCTACTACGCTAGCTTATATTTTCACAGACGCAAACATATCAAACGAAATTTTGAAAAAACTTCTTAAGAAAAATATTTCCACAACGTTTAACGCAATAAGTTGTGATAGTGATACAAGTACAAATGACATGGTTTGTATCTTTTCGACTGGCAAAATAAAACACTCAAGAATTAAAAATTATAATGATAAAAGAATAAGAGATTTTGAGGATGCATTAAAAAAAGTTCTATTGAATTTGGCTAAAAGAGTAGTTTCAGATGGAGAGGGTGCATCAAAATTTATAACAATTAATGTAGAGAACTGTAAAAATGAGGATGATGCAAAAAAGATTGGTTTTTCGGTCGCTAATTCTCCCTTGGTAAAAACAGCTATAGCAGGTGAGGATCCTAATTGGGGAAGAATAGTAATGGCAATAGGAAAATCTAATGTTTTAATCAACCTAGAAAAGTTGTCTTTAAAATTTGGAGAATTTTCTATTATTAATAATGGAAAATTAAGTTTAAATTACAATGAGACTGAAATTATTAACTATATGAAAAATGACAATATAGATATTAACATAAATATTTTTAAAGGCTCAAAAAAATTTACTACCTATACAATGGATCTTACAAAAAAATATATTGAAATTAACTCAGATTATAGAAGTTAATAACATTGAAATATTTTATCAAATAACTAAATATTACTTATGATTAAGTACAAACTAAAATGTAATAAATGCACATTATTGTTCGATAGTTGGTTTGCTTCTTCGCAAGAATACGAAAAATTAAAGAAAAAAAAATATTTAAATTGTCATAAATGTGGATCAACAAACATTGAAAAAACCCTTATGGCTCCAAAATTTTTAAACAAATCTTGGAAAAAAAATATAACTATTAAAGATTACAAATATCAAAAAATTAATGAAAAAATTAAAGAATACCAAAAATTTATTAAAAAAAATTTTGAATATGTTGGCGAAAATTTTGCTTATGAGGCAAGATCTATTCACTATAAAAACAAAAAAAAAGATAAAGGAATTTATGGGACTGCATCAAAAGAGGAAATTCAAGATTTGAAAGATGAAGGAATTGATACAGAAATTATTCCTTGGATAGAAGATAAAATTAATTAATTCTAAATTTATATTTTTGTAAATTTTGCAATATAATTTACTGATTTGTCTGTACTCAACTTCCAATTATTTGTAATCAAATTAAATGTAACTCCCTTTAAGTCATTCAAATTAAGATCATATTTTTTTGTAATGTTGATTAACTCCTCTGGCTTAATAAATTTTTCCCACTCGTGTGTACCCATTGGAAGCCATTTAAGAATATACTCCGCACCAATTATTGCAAAAAGATAAGATTTTAATGTTTTATTTATAGTTGCAACGAACATAATTCCATTTTCTTTTAACAACTTTGAGCAAGATTTTATAAAAAGATCTACATCTTCTACATGTTCAATAATTTCCATATTTAATATCACATCAAATTTTAAATCTGTTTTAAATTTTTCAGGAGACGAGCAAAAATATTTGATATTTAAATCACTTTTTTTTGCATGAATTTTTGCAATTTCAATATTTTTTTCAGAGGCGTCCATCCCAAAAACCTCAGCACCTAGTCTTGACATGGGTTCAGATAATAATCCTCCACCACATCCTATGTCTAAAATTTTGATTCCAGAGAGAATCTTATCTTTTTTTGAAAGGTTGAAAGTATTCATAATATTTTCTTTTAAATAAGAAATCCTTATTGGATTGAAGTTATGTAATGGTTTAAATTTTCCATTAGGATCCCACCATTCCTCGGCAATTTTGGAAAATTTTTCTATTTCTTTTTTATTTATTGTGTTAGTTTTCATATTAACTAAACTTTATATTCAAGATGAATTTAATCAATATCTTAATTTAAAAAATATTTATTCGTGAAAATTGTAGTTTTAAAATTTGGAGGAACATCTGTAGGCAGTATTGAAAGAATTAAAAATGTAGCTAACATCATTAATTCATATCACAAAAAAAAAAATAAACTTATTGTAGTGTCTTCAGCAATGAGTGGGGTTACAAATGATTTGATAAGGAAATCAAAAAAAATTAGTGAAAATTTTTTACCCTCGGAATATGATGTTCTAGTCTCATCCGGTGAGCAAGTTGCATGTTCTTTAATCGCAGCAAGATTGTCTCATATTGGTCTAAAATCTCGTTCTTGGTTATCTTGGCAAGTACCAATCATTACTAATGGTAATTATAAAAATGCAAAAATTTTATCCATCTATAAAAAAAAAATTTTGGATTATCTCAAAGAAGGTGGAATACCTATTATCACTGGTTTTCAAGGTATTGGCATTAATGAGAGAATAACAACTATTGGCAGAGGAGGGTCGGATGCAAGTGCGATCATGTTGGCTAAATTTTTTAAGGCAGAAAGATGTATAATTTACACTGATGTTGAAGGTATTTACACAACTGATCCAAATAAATTAAAAAGAGCAAAAAAAATAAAAGTAATTTCTTATGAAGAAATGTTAGAGATGGCATCTTTAGGAGCAAAAGTTATGCAGCCGGTTTCAATTCAGGATGCCCGTTTAAACAGGATTAACATAGAGGTAAAATCTTCATTTAAAAAAAAGTTAGGAACAATGATTACTAAAAGAAAAAATATTATAAATAACAAGATTATAGCAGGTATTTCATCAACCCAAAATGATGCGAAAGTTACTTTGGTAGGTGTCAAGGACAAACCTGGGGTTGCTGCAATGATTTTTAAACCTTTATCGAAAAATTTAATTAATGTTGATATGGTTGTTCAAAATATTTCAGCTAATGGAAAAGAAACAGATTTAACATTCACTATTAAAACAGATGACCTGAATAAAACCAAAAAAATAATTGAAGCTAATAAAGATATTAAATTTAGAAAATTATTACTTAAAAAAGATGTGTCTAAAGTTTCTATTATAGGAGTTGGAATGGTTACAACACCTGGAGTAACATTTAGAATGTTCCAGTCGCTTGCAAAAAAAAATATAAATATCCAAGTTATTTCAACTTCTGAAATTAAAATATCAGTTTTGGTTGATAAAAAAAATACTAAAAAGGCACTAAATGCTTTGCATGAAGAATTTAAATTAGATAAGTAATAATGAGCATAAGACCATTCAGAGATATTAAAAGAAAAAAAACAAAAGAAATCAGTGTAGGTAAAGTAAAAGTAGGTGGGGACAACCCTATCTCAGTTCAGTCTATGACAAATACTTTAACCACTGATATAAAATCTACCATTAATCAGATAAATGATATTCATAATGAGGGCGCTGATATAGTGAGAGTTTCTTGCCCAGATGAGTTATCAACAAAAGCTCTTAAGGAGATTGTTAAACATGTTGATGTACCTATAGTTGCTGACATTCATTTTCATTTTAAAAGGGCAATAGAAGCCGCTGAGAATGGTGCGAGTTGCTTAAGAATAAATCCTGGAAATATAGGAAATATAAATAAAATCAGAGAGGTTGTAAGAGCAGCTTCTGCAAATAATTGTTCTATTAGAGTAGGAGTTAACGCAGGCTCATTAGAAAAAGATATTTTAGAAAAATTTAAAGAGCCTTGTCCTGAGGCATTAGTTGAAAGTGCTTTAAGGAATGTAAAAATTTTGGAAGATGAAAATTTCAATAATATTAAAATAAGTGTTAAATCTTCAGATATTTTTTTATCTATCGAAGCATATCGACAGCTCTCAAAAAAAATTGAATATCCTTTGCATTTAGGAATAACTGAAGCAGGAGGTTTTGTGTCAGGAAGTATAAAGTCATCTATCGGGTTAGGTACGTTACTTTTAGAGGGTATAGGTGATACTATTAGAATATCTTTATCAGATGATCCTGTTAAAGAAGTGAAAATCGGAAATGAAATACTTAAATCATTAAATTTAAGAGAAAGAGGAGTTCGGATTATTTCTTGCCCATCATGCGCTAGACAAGGTTTTCAAGTAATCGAAACAGTTAAAATTCTTGAAAAAAAACTTGCGCATATTAAAAAACCTATAACGCTCTCTATAATTGGTTGTGTAGTCAATGGTCCAGGAGAAGCTGCAATGACAGACGTTGGGATCACCGGAGGTAGAAAAGGAAGTAATATGCTCTATTTATCTGGAATACAATCAGAAAAAGTTTTAACAAGCGACATGATTGAAAAAGTTGTATCTGAGGTTGAAAAAAAAGCTTCTGAGCTAAAAAATAGTTAAGATGATACCCAATAAAACTATTAATGATTTGATTGCTAAACACTCAAAATTGGAGAAAGAATTGTCCTCAGGGAATATTGATAAAAAATTTTTTGCTGAAAAATCAAAAGAATATTCAGATTTAAATGAGATAGTTTACGATGCGAAAAAATATTTGTCATTTGAAAAAGATAAGAGCGAATTAGAAAAAATTTTAGGAGATCAAAATTCTGATTCTGAGTTGTTAAAAATGGCTGAAATTGAACTTAAAGAATTAGAAACACAATATAAAAAAATTGAAAAGAAATTAAAATTATTTTTATTACCTAAAGATGAAGCTGATAAAAAAAATGCAATTATTGAGATAAGAGCAGGTACTGGAGGTCTAGAAGCAAGTTTATTTGCATCAGATCTTTTTAAGATGTACGAGAAAGTTAGCAATAAAAAAAAATGGTTTTTAGAGATAATATCAATCTCAAAAAGTGAGGCGGGTGGATTAAAAGAGGTTATTGCATCTATAAAAGGTATAAATATTTATTCCACTCTTAAATATGAAAGTGGAGTCCATAGAGTTCAAAGAGTCCCAGATACTGAAACCCAGGGAAGAGTGCACACCTCTGCTGCCACTGTGGCTGTGTTGCCAGAAGTGGAAGAAGTTGATTTAAAAATAAATGAGGCTGATTTACGGATAGATGTTTTTAGAGCTGGCGGACCCGGTGGACAGTCTGTAAATACAACAGACAGCGCCGTAAGAATTACGCACATCCCCAGTGGTATTTCCGTTTCTCAACAAGATGAAAAATCACAACACAAAAATAAGGCTAAGGGTTTAAAGATTTTAAGAGCGAGGTTATACGAGTTTGAGAGGTCAAGAATTGATCAAGAAAGATCAAGAGAGAGAAAAAGTAAAATTGGTACAGGTGACAGATCAGAGAGGATAAGAACCTATAACTTTCCTCAGGGGAGAGTTACAGATCATAGAATCAATTTAACTTTACACAAACTCGAAGAATTTCTAGAGGGAGAGGCTTTTGATGAAATGATTGAGTCTTTATCGTTAAAAGCTCAGGAAGAAAGTTTAAGTAACCTATGAGAGGCATATATGAACATTTCTGATGCAATAAAAATAGGAAACAATATTTTGAAAAAAAATGGAATTAAATCTTATAAACTAGATAGTGAGATCTTAATGTCGCAAGTTTTTCAGAAAAATAGAATAGATATAATTTTAAATTCTAATGCTAAATTATCAGATAAAGAGATTGTGCTTTATAATAATTTAATTAAACAACGCTCAAAAAAAAAGCCAATTGCATATTTAATTGGCAAAAAAGAATTTTGGAAATATGAATTTGATGTGACCGAAGACGTTCTTATTCCAAGGCCAGATACAGAGATTATCATCGAGCAAACCTTAAAAATAACAAAAAATAAATTAAGGTTAAAAATATTGGATATCGGTATAGGTTCAGGATGTATCTTATTGTCTATTTTAAAAGAAAGAAAAAGTTTTTATGGTACAGGGATTGATATTTGTAAAAAAACACTTGATATTTGTAAGGTTAACGTAGAAAAACTTAATTTAATTAACAGAACTAAGTTATTCAAATCAGATGTTGACAATTTCAATTATGGCAAATATGATTTGATTGTATCTAATCCCCCATACATCAAGAAATTTGACTTGAAGTATTTGGACAAAGATGTTTGTGATTATGAGCCAAAATCAGCTTTAGATGGTGGTTTAGATGGATTGTTGAAAATTAAAAAAGTTATTTTCAATTCGTCTAAGCTTATAAAAAAAAATGGCATATTAATTCTTGAGATAGCTTTTAATCAAGCAGATGAGGTAAGAAAAATTTTAAGAAAAAATGGATACTATATTAAAGATGTTGTAAAAGACTTGGCCAAGAATAAAAGATGTATAATAAGCATTAAAAATTAAGATTATGGTAACTTTCAGAAATAATAACACAAGACGAAATAATTTTAGAAGAAATGAAAGATCATTTAAAGTTAACGGTGATAGAAATAAATATAATAATAACTTTTCAAATAACGACACTTTTCAACGTAAGATATCTGGAAGGAATAATCATAATGCTTCAAAATTAATTGATAAATATAATAATTTAGCTAGAGAGGCATTATCTACTGGTGATAAGATTTTATCTGAAAACTACTTTCAACATGCAGATCATTTTACAAGAGTACAAAGTGAGAGAGAAATGCAAAGAAAATCTTTTGATAATAAGTTTGTCAAAGAAGATGAAAAGAATTTTTTAAAAAAAAGTGACAAGCAAAGTGATAATATTTCTGAAAATAAAGAATCAGAAACTACTAAAGTTGAACAAAAATTAGACTAGTTCAAACCAACAATTTTTTCTGATTTTAAAACATCTAATTTTATTTTTGAGGTTTCAAAGAGTTCTCTGTCTTTACCTTTCAATATTTTTCCAGAAGGTAACTTTAGAGTTTGGGAATTAATTTTTTTTCCATTCACAATCACCTCATAATGAAGATGTGGTCCAGTTGATTTACCAGTTGAACCTACAAATCCAATTGTTTGTCCTTGTTTTACTCTCACTCCACTTCTGATTCCACTAGCAAATTTTGACATGTGAGCATAGACTGTTTGGTAAGTTGTGTTGTGTTTAATCACTACACAATTTCCTCCTCCTCCACACCATCCAGCTTTTTTAACAATACCATTACCTGAAGCCATTATAGGAGTTCCTAAAGGTGCAGCAAAATCAGTTCCACGATGCATTTTATTAAAACCATCTATTGGATGTTTTCTCATCCCAAACGGAGAAGATAATCTAGCTCCATTAATCGGTGTTTTCATCAAAGCTTTTTGACTACTTTTTCCATTTTTGTCAAAATGACCTTTACTATCTTTTGATGTGAAAAAATATAAAGGCTTGTCCTTTCCACTTAATTTCAAATTTGCAAAAAGAATTTCTCCTGTTTCAATTATTTTTTTATTATCGTCTTTAAACACCTCATACATTATTTGAAAACTATCACGTTTTCTAATGTCTCTTTGAAAATCAACTTCAAAACCATAAATTCTGGCAAATTCAATTATAGTATTAATTGGGACTTTTTTTTTTGAAGCTGAATTATAAAGACTATTTAGAATTGTATTTTCCTCATAAATAATTTCCTTATTTAATTTTGTCAAAATAATTTCTTGATTAAAGTCACTTTCTTCTTTATTTTTTGTTAAATATATTTTTTCAGCGTTAGAAATTTTAAAAATAAATTCTTTTAAGTGATTATTAGATTGATCAAGAGTAAATTGTATTTTATGACTAGTGTTTAATTTGTTTAGATTGATTTTTTTTGACAATTTTTTTTTAATGTTTAATATTTCATTATCTTTTATCTCATAATTTTTTAAAATTTTGTCGAATGTTTCTCCTTCTTTAATTTTGTGGGAGATAGTTTTAAATTTTGGCTCTAGATTTTCAAAGACATGATTAACGGTTTTTTTAAAATAGATATTATTAATTATATTTTTATAGTTATTATAAATTTTTTGTTTACTGAAATTATAATAAGTAGTCGAGAGTATAGTAGTTAATAAAAGCAGCCCTAGAGCTATAATTTCTGTATTGTTTTTTAACTTTTTTTTGATTTTATTAAGCATTTGGTAATTTTTTGATTTTGCAATTAACAGTTTTAAGCATCCAAAAATACCAAAAAAAAGCCCATTAAATAAGGTTTTTTTTTGATTTTTTTATTGTTAAATGCTTGATTTCCCTAAATTTTAGCCTATAAGCAACCTCTTTCCTAAAAAGATATAAAATTTAACTATATTTTTTTGGATTTATTGAGTTTTTTTACTCAATTAGCTATTTTAAAAGTAAAAATTTAAGAAGAGAAGTGTGGACGGTTAAGGTTACCAAAATTTGTCGTACACACTTCAACATTAT
>MDTG01316464.1_pt1 | contig 16177 bp, 17 predicted proteins | sample 811421 | NCBI WGS metagenome assembly MDTG01 (sample SAMN05326645, study PRJNA326480) | marine metagenome | isolation source: seawater | place: Pacific Ocean: South East | collected 2011 | reverse complement strand
CCACCACGTTGATAGGCTGGATGTGGAAGCGCAGTAATGCGTGTAGCTGACCAGTACTAATAGCTCAATTGGCTTAATTTATGCACTGAAAAAAATTTTTATCTGAAATTAAAATTTTTTAATATTTTAGTTTTTAATCTATTCTTATTTACTAATATTTTAAGTTTGTTCAAATCATCTTTAGTGTCAATTTCTAAAGATTTATCTTCGGACATACAATAAGTCCCTATTTTTCTATGTAACCTGTTTTTGTATTTTTTAATATTGTTTGATTTAAATATATAAATAGCACCATTTTCAATATAACTACCTAAATTTTTTTGTCTCATAGGTCTTCTTTTAAAATTATAATTTAGGGAAGCGAGTTTTTTATTTTTTTTTGACCATAAAAATTTTTTAGTTTTATAAGATGAAAAAAGACTATCATATTTATATGTTTCATATTTTTTAAATGCATTTATTATATCCCTCGCACTAACTAATGGTGAAGTTGCTTGAATTAAAGCACAAGTATTTTTTACTATTTTTTTTTCTTTTATGATCTCAAGAATAACATTTTCAGAAGACGAAGAATCAAGAGAGTTTTTTTTATTTCTTTTAAAAAAAATAATATTTTTGTTATGTTTTAACTTTTCCTCAATTATCTCTAAATATTTTTTACTATCGCTAGCTACAATTATTTCTTTAAAAATTTTAGACTCTATACATGCATTAAGAGAGTAAATCACAAGGGGTATATTTTGTATCTTTTTTATGTTCTTATTTACAATACCCTTGCTTTTGGATCTTATTGGTATTATACAAATTTTGTCTTTAGTCATGGATACTAGATATCATAAACCTATACTAGTTGCTGAAATAGGATGCAATCATAAAGGAAGCATAAATATAGCAAAAAAATTAATTTTATCTGCTTCCAAATGTGGTGCGAATTTTGCAAAATTTCAAATTAGAGATAATAAATATTTACTTGGAAAAGAATATTATAAACCACACCCAGTTCCTGAAAACTCTTATGGCAAAACATATGGAGAACACCGAGAAAGACTTGAATTTTCAATTAATCAACATTTAACTTTGCAAAAATTTTGTAAAAAAAATAAAATTAAATATTCAACATCCGTCTGGGATATTAAATCAGCAGAAAAGGTTGTTAAAAGTGGTCTTTCAAAAGAATATATTAAAATACCATCAGCATGTAATCAAGATTATGAATTGCTAAATTACATTGCAAAAAAATTTAAAGGTAAAATTCATATTTCACTAGGAATGACAACAAAAAAAGAAATCAAAAAAATATTATCCTTTCTAAGCAAAATGAAAAGGACTAAAGATTTAGTTTTATATGTTTGCACATCAGATTATCCATGTGATTTTAAAAACTTAAATTTACTTGAATTATTGAATTTAAAAAAAATTCTTAAAAATAAAATTCATAATATTGCATTTTCAGGGCATCATCTAGGAATTGCACCTGACATTGCAGCTTTTACTTTAGGTGCAAATTATATAGAGAGGCATTTTACTTTAGATAGAACGTGGAAAGGAACAGATCATGCTGCCTCTCTTGAACCTTCGGGGTTAAGCAAACTATCGAGAGATTTAAATAATACGTATCATGCACTTAATTATAAAAAAAAAGATATCATTGAATGCGAAAAATTCCAAAGAGCAAAACTAAAAAAGTTGATAAATATTTAGTTAAATATAAAGATTTAATCATATCAAATTTATAAAAATGTTATTTAAAAATAAAAGTATTGATGAAAAAGTAATTAAAAATATTGGATTAAATTTTAGTAAAAGTAATACAAATTATATTCACAAAATTAAAAAAGTAATTAAAAAACCTTGGGGATATGAATACTGTTATTTCTCGAATAAAAAATTAGCTCTTTGGGTTTTGACTTTAAAAAGTAAACAATCCACATCAATGCATGCTCACTTAAAAAAAAAAACTTTTTTGATTAATACAAAAAGTATAACCTTCAGTGATTTAAACAATAGATATAAAATAAAACCAAATACAATCCTTAAAATTGATAAAAAAACTTTTCATCAGTCATTAAACCTATCTAATAAAGATATTATAATATTTGAGATAGAGATCCCGAATGATAAATTGGACCTTCTAAGATTTAAAGATAAATATAGCAGAGATAAAACGCTTTACGAAAAAAAAATTATTAGAAACAATAGAATCGAAGGTTTGAGAAAAAAAATTAATAAGAAATATTTGGACATTTTCCTAGGAAGAAAAAAAAATAAAGCAAAAATTAATAAAAATGACATTGTTTTGTTATTAAATGGAAAATTAGTTATAAATAAAAAAAGAATACCACTTTACACACCAACAAAAATGCGGAAAAATTATGACTTGATAAAATATTTGAATTTTGATCATTTAACAAATTTTATAAGTATTAAAATAAATGACTAAAAAAAAAGCATTAATTATAACCGGTAATCTCGCACAAGATCATGAATTTATATATCCCTTTTATAGATTAAAAGAAGAAAATATCGATACAGTTGTTTTTAATGGTAATGATAAACAAGTTTTAGGAATTTTAGGAACTAAAATTCCACCTCAAAAAGATGATAAATTAATTAATTTAAATGAGATTAATGTTGATGATTTTGACTTATTAATTATCCCAGGTGGTGTTAAAGCAATGGAACATATGAGACTAGAAAAAAAAATTATTAATGTAATAAAAGATTTCGATAAAAAAAAAAAATTAATTGCATGTATATGTAGTGGAGTATTTTTGATGATTTCAGCAAAGATTGTAAAAAATAAAAATATAACAGGTTATTATGCTTGGAAGGATGATATTGAAAATGCTGGGGCCACATTTGTTGATAGTCCAGTAGTTGTAGACGAAAATATTGTGACCTCTCCACACTACAAATTTGTTGGAGAATGGATGGGGCAAGTTTTAAAAAATTTTAAAAAATTATGAAAAATTTTACTAATTTATATCTTGATAAATTTTCTGAGTTAGTAAAAAATTTAGATACAATCAAATTAGATAAAATTGTTAATTTATTAGCAAATCTTAGAAAAAAAAATGGAAGATTATTCATTATTGGAATTGGTGGAAGCGCAGCAAATAGCTCTCATGCAGTTAACGACTTTAGAAAATTGTGTAATATAGAGGCAATTACACCTATCGATAACTTTTCGGAATTTAGTGCAACTACAAATGATAAAGGTTTTGAATTTAGTTTTATCGAGTCCTTAAAAATATCAAAATTAAATAAAAAAGATATTCTTCTTATTCTATCAGTTGGAGGTGGTAACCTTAAAAGAAATTCTTCAATAGGTATTATTAAATCTATAAAACTTGCTAAATCAAGAAAATGTAAAATTATATCGTTTACTGGAAAATCTAATGGATATGCTGGAAAAAACTCAGATATAAATATAGCTCTTCCAAATGATATAAAAAATTTTTTAACACCTTATGCTGAGTCAATGCAAACTGTTATTTGGCATTTTTTAGTATCAAATCCTAAATTACAAAAAAAAAATACTTTTTGGTAATCATTCGAAAAAATATCTAATAAATGATAAAAAAAATTTTGTATAAATTATTAGATCTAATAAACAGAAATAATCTGTATTACATAAGTATAAATAAAATAGAAAAAAAAATATTAAAAAATGAAATTTCTTCAAGTAAAGTTAATTTAAATATTGGTTCAGGAGGTTATAATATTGAAGGTTTCATTGATTTAGATATTAAGTCAGATAAATACAACAAAGAGAGAGCAAAAAGTTTTGTAGAATATGATATTAGAAATGATGAACTCCCTTATAAAGATAATACAGTAGACAATATATATTGTTCACATGTTATTGAGCATATTGAAGAAAAATATGTCTCAAATTTCTTTAAAGAGACTTGTAGAGTGTTAAAAAAAAATGGTATTCTAAGAATTTCAACTCCAGATGCAAAGTTTCTATGGAAAATGATGTTAAAAGGAAAAGATTACTGGAGAACGGAAAGATATGAGAACTGGTTCAAATCCAGAAACTATGATTATATTAACTTTGATGAAATTGATTTTTTTATCAGAGAAATAGCAACAGCAAAACTTAGAATTTTTTCTGAAAAAAATCTCAATTATTATAATCAGATAAAAGATAATATGCATGATTATGATAAAGTATTAGAAATACTTGGTAATAATAAACTTGACCCTAATAATATTGGTTATCATATTACTGCTTGGGATTTTGATAAGATTTTAAAATTATCTTCTAATTTTTTTTCAGATATAATTGAGTCTAAATTTAGATCTAGTATTTCTAATGATATGAGGTCCGAAGCTTTTGACAGAACATGTCCAGAAATGTCTCTTTATGTGGACTTTAGAAAGTGAGCAAAAAAGCAATTTTCTTTGACAGAGATGGCGTTCTTAATAAACCGATTATTAGAAAAAAAAAACCGTATGCTCCAAAAAATATAAGTAGATTTGTTATATATAAAAATCTTAAAAAACACATACTAAAATTAAAAAAAAAAAATTATTTAATTTTAGTAGTTACTAATCAACCAGATTTTTTTTTAAAAAGTAAAGCACAAATAATACAAATGCATAAAAAGCTAAAAAAAAATCTTCCTATAAATAAAATTTTTTGTAGCTATGATGTTAATAACAAATCATATAAAAAAAAACCTAATATTGGGCTTGTAGAAAAGTATATAAAAGTCAATAAGATCGACCCTAAAAAAAGTTATGTTGTTGGTGATAGATGGAGAGACATTGATTTTGCCCACAATTTGAATTGTAAATCAATATTCATCAATAGAAAATATAAAGAAAAATTAAATAAAAAACCTAATTATATTTGCATATCAACAATTCAAGCTATAAATATTATTTTACAAAATGAAAAATAAAATAAAAATATATCTAGATACTGCTGATATAAAAAAAATTGTTAAAGCAAAAAATAATAAGAATATTTCCGGATTTACAACAAATCCATCCTTGATGAGAAAAAATAATATTAAGAGTTATCAAAGTTTCATAAAATACCTCTGTAAAAAAGTATCAAAACCAATAAGTTTTGAAATATTTGCAGACGATGAAAAAGAAATAATAAATCAATCTATCAAAATATCGAAATTCTCAAAAAATATTTTAGTTAAAATTCCAATAATAAATTCAAAAGGTAAAAGTTTAGCTAGAACAATTAAAAAAATCAGTGATTTGAATATAAAATTGAATATTACAGCCGTATTCACTTTCAAACAATTTAAATCTGCTTATGATTCTCTAAATAAAAAAAATTTCAACATTATATCTATTTTTGCTGGTCGTATTGCAGATACTGGAAGAGATCCTAAATTTATAATTAGCAAATGTGTAAAATATAAAAAAAATAAAAATATAAAAATATTATGGGCAAGTACAAGAGAGTACTTAAATATCATCCAAGCCCAAAATGAAAAATGCGATATTATAACAGTCACACCTGAAATTTTATCAAAGAAAAAACTAAGTGGCTACAACTTAGAAAAGTTTTCAATAGATACTTCAAAAGCATTTTATGAAGATGCAAAAAAAATGAAGTTAAAGATTTAATTTAATGAAAACAGTTTTAATAACAGGTGGAGCTGGTTATGTAGGTACACTTTTAACAAATCAATTAATTCAAAAAAATTATAAAGTAATTGTCTATGATACCTTTTGGTTTGGAGATTTTATAAAAGAAAATAATAATCTTTCAAAAATTAAAGGAGATATTAGGGATATAAAAAAAATATCAGAAATAAAGTATCCAATAGATACCGTAATCCATCTTGCATGCATATCTAACGATAATACTTTTGAGTTAAATGAAAGCTTAAGTGAGGAAATAAACTTCAATTCATTTCAGCCATTAATTCAACATTTTAAAAATTATGGAGTAAAAAGATTTATTAATGCATCAAGTAGCTCAGTTTATGGGTATTCAGATAGTCCAAATGTAACAGAAGATCACCCTTTGATACCTTTAACTTTATATAATAAATTTAAGGGTCTTTGCGAACCAATATTGTTTGAAAATCATTCTAATAATTTTGTTTGTATAAATGTTAGGCCTGCTACAGTTTGTGGGTATTCTCCAAGAATGAGATTTGATTTGTCAGTAAATATACTAACTCATCTTGCAACAAAAAAAAAAGAAATAACTGTTTTTGGTGGAAAGCAAATGAGACCTAATCTTCATATTAAAGATATGTGTAATTTCTATGAGTATCTTATAGAAGCAGATCCAGATTTAGTTGGTGGTAATACTTACAATATAAGTGATGAAAATATATCTATAGAAAACATTGCAATTAAAATTCAAGATATATTTAAAAATAAGTATAATGAAGATGTAGTAATAAAAAAAATACCCAGTGAAGATGATAAAAGATCTTATTATCTAAATAGTGATAAAGTTAAAAAAGAATTAAAATTCAAACTTAAATATTCTGTAGAGAATGCAATAGATGAAATATATCAAATTTTAAAAACCGATCAATTTAAAGATAGTTTGGAAAATGATATTTATTATAATATAAGAACTTTAAAAAAATTGAGGATATCTTAAATGAAACGTACTGCACTTGTAACTGGCGGTGCTGGATTTATAGGAAGCCATTTAGTAGAGCTATTATTAAAAAAAAAACTAAAAGTTCTGGTTATTGATAACTTATCTAATTCTAACCTCTCTAATATTAAAAAATTAATCAAAAAAAAAAAAATAACATTCATCAAAAAAAACATCTTGGATAAAGATATAGATTTATCAAAATTCAAAATCGATTATGTTTTTCACTTAGCTGCAATAGGCTCAATAATACCCTCAATTGACGACCCAAAAAAATATATTACGAATAATTTTAATGGTACTTTAAATTTGTTAGACAAAATCAAAAAACAAAAAATAAAAAAATTTGTTTATGCGGCTTCGTCAAGTTGTTATGGGCTTGCGAAATATCCAACAAGTGAGAATAATCCAATCGACAACCAGAGTCCATATGCCTTTAGCAAATGGTCTGCCGAAGAACTTATCAAGCATTGGTCGCGTATTTATAAAATGCCTTATGTTTCGATTAGAATTTTTAATGCTTATGGTCCAAGGTTCAAAACAACAGGCGCATATGGATCTGTAATAGGAGTTTTTTTAAAACAAAAATTAGAAAATAAACCTTTAACAATAGTTGGAGATGGAAGTCAGGGAAGAGATTATATTCACGTTCTTGACGTAGCAAACGCTTTTTATTTAGCAGCAAAATCAAAATATAAAAATGAAGTTTTTAATCTTGGTTATGGAAAAATAATTAGTATAGGGAAAATCGTTGATCTATTGAGGCCAACAAAAACTATAAATATACCCTACAGACCAGGTGAACCATATAGATCTAAAGCTAATATCTCAAAAATAAAAAAAAAAATAGGTTGGAAACCATCTATATCATTCGAAAAAGGTTTTGCTGAACTTTTATTAAATATAAAATATTGGAAAAATGCTCCACTTTGGAATAAAAGTTCAATAAATAAAGTTACTAAGAATTGGTTTAAATATCTAAAATAATCATGCAAAATAAGGATAATTTTTTAGACAAATACCAACACAAAATTTTAAACTATAAAAATTTCAGAAAAATAACAGGAAGATATCCAAGAAAAAGAAAAATTATAATGTGTCATGGTGTTTTTGACGTTGTCCATCCAGGTCACATTAGACATTTTATGTATGCAAAAAATAAGGCTCAATTATTATTAGTAAGTCTGACTTCAGATAAATTTATAAATAAAGGGAATTATAGACCACATGTTCCAGAAAAATTGAGGGCATTTAATCTTGCAGCATTGGATATTGTAGATTATGTTCTTATTGATTATAACGAAAATCCTATAAAAAATATCAAATTAATTAAACCAGATTATTTTGCGAAAGGATTTGAATATAATAATTTAAAAACAAATCCAAAAACTGAAAAAGAATATCAAACTTTAAATTCATATGGAGGTAAAATAATCTTTACACCAGGCGATGTGGTATATTCTTCAACAAAAATCATAGATCAAAAATTACCAAATATTTCACATGAAAAGCTAATAACGTTGATGGACTCTGAAAATATTAACTTTGATGACCTACGTAAAACATTAAAAAAAATACCAAAAATAAAAGTTCATGTCGTAGGAGATACTATTGTTGATAGTTACACATCAACTATACCAATTGGAGGACCTGTTAAATATCCACACCTTAGTGTCCTTAATGTTGGGAAACAAAATTTTATAGGTGGAGCAAGTATTGTTGCTGCACACTTAGCTTCAGCAGGATCAAAAGTTTTTTTTACGTCTGTAGTTGGTCAGGATACTTTATCGAAATTTGTAAGAAAAAATTTGAGAAAATATAATGTACATTGTAATCTAATTATTGATAAGAGTAGACCAACAACTAATAAAAATACTATAATTGCTTCTAATCAAAAAATTCTAAAACTAGATACATTAGATAATACCCCAATATCCAAAGAAATATTTAACGAAATAGAAAAAAAAATTTCTAAAACTAAATCAGATGCTGTTATATTTAGCGATTTTAGACACGGTATATTTAACAAAGAAACAATAAATGCATATAAAAAAAAAATACCAAAAAAAGTATTCAAAGTTGCTGATAGTCAAGTTGCAAGCAGATGGGGAAATATATTAGATTTTAAAAATTTCGACTTGATAACTCCTAATGAAAAAGAAGCTAGATTTTCCCTAGGAGATCAAGATACATCAATTAGACCATTAGCAACTGAATTATTTAATAAATCTAATTGTAAGTTATTAATTTTAAAATTAGGATCTAAAGGGACAATAACTTACAGAAAGAAAGATTGGAAAAAAGTTGACTCATTTTATTCAATAGACTCACTTGTGTCTAATTTAGTTGACCCCGTTGGAGCTGGTGATGCATTGATAGCATATGCAACATTGTCAATGGTAGCAACAAAAAATCATGCGATATCATCTATACTTGGATCAATAGCAGCTAGCATAGCGTGTGAGAAAGAAGGTAATATTCCTATTAAAATAAGCGAAATTTTAGATAAGATAAAATATATCGAAAAAAAAGCTATCTAAGAAATGAAAAGTACACTTATTATAGGTCTTGGTATTCAAGGCAATAAAAGAAAGAAAGTCCTTAACAAAATGGGTGTGAACGTTGTAACAGTCGACCCTTATAATGACAAAGCAAATTACAAATCAGTCAAAGATTTAAATAATTATGTATTAAAAAATATTTCTCATGTTTTTATTTGCACTCCATTTTCTCAAAGAATTGAATACCTAGATTTCTTTAAAAATTATAATGTAAAATTCTTAATTGAGAAACCATTAATTAATTCTAATAATGAAAAAAATTTTTTTATTAAAAATAAAAAAATATTAAGAGACAAAATTTACGTTTCTTATAATCATAGATTTGAAAGATGTTTAAATTTATTAAAAAATATATTGGAGAAAAGAAAAATTGGAAAACTATATTTTATAGAAATGACATATGGAAATGGTACTGCAAAAGATATTAAAAATAGTAATTGGAAAGATAAAGGAGATGCAGTTATAAATGATTTAATACCTCATCTTTTAGACTTAAATGACTATTTATTCAAAATAATTCCTAAATATTCAAAATTATCGGTAAAAAATAGGTTTGAAAATAAATCAACTGATTACTTTAATATATTGACTAATTTTAAAAGTATAACTTTAGATATCAAAGTTTCATATTTATTTTGGAAAAATTATTTTAAGATTTATATTTCTGGAGCGAAAGGATTCATAAGTTTAAATGGCCTGCCAAAATGGGGAAAATGTAATCTCACATACGGTAAAAGAATATATCCATCAGGTAAACCAATAATGAAAACTTATAATTTTAAGCCAGTAGATAACACATGGAAAAAGGAAATAAATTTATTTTTAAATAACAAATTCAAACCGTTTGATCTAAAAAAGAATATCGATATTTATAACTTTATAAAAAAATGTTAAAAAAAATAGGATTTTTTGGTTTATCCCATTTAGGTATTTGCTATAGTGCAGCATATGTTTCTAAAGGTTTTAAAGTAGTTGCAGTTGACAATAATAAAAAACTAATTGAAAAATTAAGAGACAGAAAAACTGATATTTACGAGCCTGGATTAAAAAAAATAATTAACTCAAAAAACTTATTATATACCCAAGATTTAAAGAAATTAAACAAATGTGATCTAATTTTCTATTCTAAAGATGTAGAGACCAATGAGAAAAATATTTCTAACAAGGCTAAAATTAGAAAGGAAATTTTGATTATTAATAAAAAAATAAATAAAAAAATTCCGTTTATAATTTTATCACAAGTTCAACCTGGATTTACAAGATCGTTAAATTTAAATAGACAATTATTTTATCAAGTAGAAACCTTAATCTTTGGCCAGGCATTGCATAGAGCATTATATCCTGAAAGAATAATTATTGGTAAACAAAAAGAGGATACAAAAATTCCTAACAGTATTAGTGCTGTTTTCAAAAAATTCTCAAAAAATATAGTTGAGATGAATTATGAATCTGCAGAATTGTCAAAAATATCAATAAACTTGATGCTTATATCATCAATTATGACATCAAACATGATATCTCTTTATTGTGAAAATATTAATGCAAATTGGTCAAAAATATCAGAAGCATTAAGAATGGATAAAAGAATTGGAAAAAATGCATATTTAAATCCTTCACCAGGATTATCAGGTGGAAATCTTGAAAGAGACTTAATGAATTCTAAATTTTTGTTTAATTACAAAAATATTATTAATAGTTGGATTGATTTAGATAAAAAAATGAAAAAGTGGGCAGTTGAAATAATAAATAAATCGTTAAAAAAAAAAAATAAAATATTAATCAGCGGTATAGCATACAAGAATAACACTCTTAGTACAAAAAACTCTCTTGCAATCTATATTGCTAATAAATTAATAAATAAATTTAAAATCAATATTCATGATAAAAAAATAAAAATGATTAAGAATTGGAATGTAAATTTAAATTCAAAATTTGATTGTATTATTTTCGTTAATCAAAATAATAAACCATCTTCTTTAAAAAAATTTTTGAAACCGAAAACCATAATTATAGATCCTTATGGTTTTTTTAAAGATTATTATAAAAAAAAGTATTATAAATATTATTCTATTGGAAATAATGTATGAAAACTATAATCTTAGGGCAAAAAGGTTTTGTTGCAAAATCCTTAATTAATTTTTTAAAAGAAAAAAATATTGATCATAGTAGTATTGGCAAAAACCAGATAAATTTTCTATATAGCGACTCAATTAACAAATTAAAAAATAAAATAAGAAAATTAGACAATTTTAATCTTATTATAATTTCTGCTATTGCGCCTGCAAAAAATATATATGATTATGAAAAGAATATTACGATTTTAAGCAATATCATTAAGTCAATAAACTTAAATAAAATAAGAAAAATTGTTTATTTAAGTTCAGATGCAGTTTACTCAGACACAAAAAATAAAATATCAGAAAATAGTGAGACTAAACCAAGTTCAATACACGGAATAATGCATCTTCATAGAGAAAATCTTTTAAAGATATTTATTCCTAATAAAAAACTACTAATATTAAGACCAACATTAATATATGGTAGAAATGATACACATAATTCTTACGGTCCAAATAGATTTATGAGATTAGCAATTAAAAATAAAGATATAAAATTATTTGGTAGAGGAGAAGAATTAAGAGACCATATCCATATTAGTGATGTTGTTAAAATAATATATTTATCATTAAAAAGTAATAAATTCGGGATATACAATGTCGTAACTGGAAAAATTATTTCATTTAATAAATTGGCTGAGAAATCAATTGAAAAATCTTTAAGTAAATCAAAAATTATTTTAACTAAAAGGTATGGAAGAATGCCACATCTTGGTTTAAGACAATTCAATAATATAAGGTTAAAAAAAGAGTTTAAAAACTATAAATTTTCTAATATTGATCAAAAACTAAAAGATTTTTTATGAAATTTTCAGATTATCTAGCAAATTATTTATACAAAAAAAAATTAAGAAATATTTATTGTGTTACAGGTGCAGGATCGATGCATTTCAACGACTCAATCGGATCACATAAAGGATTAAACGTAATATATACTCACCATGAACAATCTGCTGCAATGGCAGCCGAGGGAGATGCAAGAATAACAAGATTGCCAGGTGTTGTGAACGTATCGACTGGACCAGGTGGCACAAATACCTTGACTGGTGTAACTGGGGCTTGGATTGATTCTATACCTATGCTTGTCATCTCGGGACAAGTTATGAAAAAAGATATTGGAACAACAAAAGGCATGAGACAACTAGGCGTTCAAGAGGCAGATGTAACAAGTATGGCAAAACCAGTTACAAAGTATTGTACGACTTTAACAGATCCATATGATATCGAATTAGTTTTTGACAAAGCAATTGAAACTTCATTACAGGGAAGACCTGGTCCAGTTTGGATAGAGATTCCTCTAGATATTCAATCTGTCAAATTAAATTTAAAAAAAATTAAGAAAACAAAAAATATAAAAAGAAATAAAAATAAAGGCTTAAGTAAAATAGTTAAAAATAAAATAATCAGCTTAATCGCAAAATCAAAAAAACCAATAATAATCAGTGGTTATGGAATAAGATCTGCAAAAGCTGAAAAAGAATTTTTAAAATTTGTTAATTTGACAAAAATTCCAATCGTCACGTCATGGAATACAATAGATATTATAAATACAAATTCAAAAAATGTTATTGGGCGCTCAGGGGTATTTGGTGATAGAGCCAGTAATTATGCAGTCCAAAAATGTGATCTATTAATTGTTTTAGGATCAAGAATGTCTACAGCTCAGGTTGGTTACATGGATGAATTATTCTCTGTCAGTTCAAAAAAAATTTATGTAGATATATCAAAAAAAGAATTAAATAAGAAAACGTTCAAAGCAGACTTTAAAATTAATCAAGATGTAAAAAAATTTTTAGAAGAAATTAATAAGGAACTAATTAAAAAATTTAAATACAAAAATAATTTTGAAACTTGGAGGGATAGAGTATTATATTTAAAAAATAGATATAAAACTGTATTAGAGCATCAAAAAAAAGTTAGAAATTATACTAATTCATTCAGATTTGTTGATCAATTATGTAAACAACTACAAAATAAAGACATTGTTGTTACAGATATGGGGACTAGTTTTACATGCACAATGCAAGCTTTTAATTCTAAAGACTCACAAAGATTATTTACATCAAGTGGATTAGCATCAATGGGTTATGGTTTACCCGCATCTATAGGAGCTTGTTTTGGATCCAATAAAAATAGAGTTATCTGCATAGCAGGTGATGGTGGCCTGATGTTTAATTTACAAGAACTCCAAACAATTGTTCACTACAATTTGCCAATAAAAATTTTTCTGATTGATAATGATGGTTACTTAACTCAAAAACTTATGCAAATTAAAAATTTTAAAAGATACGTTGGAGCACACCCTTCTAGTGGAGTTAGTTGCCCAGATTTCAAAGAAATAGGGAAAGCTTTTAAAATAAAAACTTCAGTTATAAACAATGATTTAAGTATGAAACCTCAATTAAAAAAAATACTAAAAGATAAAAAAGCACATTTATGTGTAATAAAAATACCTCCAATGCAACCACTGACACCAAGAGTAGTAATGAAAATGAATAAGGATGGATCATTTGATAAAGTTGGCATAGAGAGCGTCGCTCCTTTTTTAGATGATAAAGAACATATTGAAAATTTAAGACTCCTAGAAGACATTTAATTACTTAAGTCCTAAAACTTTTGCATCTGTAAAAAAATGATCTCCTTTATATTTGGTTTTCTTAAAAAGATCATTCCATTCTTTTTTTTTTAATATTACAGTTGATAAAGAGGTCCATTCTAATAGTTTTTTTAAGTCTCTGACATTATTATATGAAGCAACAGTTATAAGATTTTTATTTGATTTTGATATTCTTGTTATTTCTTTTAAAATCTTTACTAAATCACCAAAATTATATGTATAGATCGAGGAAAATGCAAGGATACAGTCAAAAGAATTACTTTTAAATGGTAATTTAGTAAAATTTGAATATTTCAAAAATTTTCTTACTTCTTTTTTACAGTTTCTAATTGGGTATATATGATCTTCAACACCATAACATTTAATACCTGGTATGAGTTTTTTTAAATCATTAATTAGAAAACCTTTTTTACAGCCTATTTCCAAAACCTTTGAAGATGAATTTAATTTATATCTTTTAATAATTTTTGGTAAAATTTTTAACCATCTTCCATCATATTTAAATCCACCATAACCATTTTGTCTTGATCCATCGTAAAATTCCTTCCCCTTTTGCCACGCAATAATTTTTTTATTTATAGACATTGGTTTAACTTTTCTATTCGTCTTAATTTTAAAATAACCGAAATTAAAATGAGCCATTAGTAGTTATAAGCTTTTGTTTCACATGCATCAATTGTAACTGATGTTCCAGCCATCATTTCTCCATCTTTTGATGCTAGTAATCTTATTAATGGAATTATTTCAGATGCTTTAGAAACTCTTTTTCTAGGCAATCTATTTTTAATAAAGTCTAAATAAACTTCTTTATTATTATTTTTCAATCTTTCAAATGCATTTCCTGGAGAAATAAAAGCGCCCGGCAAAACAGAAGAAACAAATATTTTTTTATGAATAAGTTCAGAAGCAAGTGATTTGACATATGAAACTATTGCAGTCTTTATAGAATTATAACCAACAGATCCAATAGCCTCTACTGATGCTGTAGAGCCCACATGAACAATATAACTTGATTTTTTATTTAAATTTTTTAATATAATTCTGTTGATATCTGCTCCAATTCCAAGATTTACGTCAAAAAGTTTTTTAAAGTTTGTTAAATCTAATAAAGGTTCTCTTAAACCTAGTCCACCACCTAAACAATGAATAACTATATCAATTTTTTTTTCTTTGCTAAGTTTTGCATATAATTCTTTTCTAAATTTTTCCTCTAATAAATTTCCTTTTATAAAGTTAATCTTTTTTTTATACCTCTTGATATATTTTTCGTCTCTTCCTACAGCCAAAATTTTATTATATTTATAAAATTGTTTTACACATTCAAGACCAAGACCTTTCGTTGCTCCTGTAATTAAAATTTTTTTATTTCTCATAAAATTTATTTATCACCTTACATACAAATTTGATATCAGTTTCATTTAAACCTTGGTGATGAGGCAGAGCTAAAACCTTAGAGGCTAAATATTCTGAGTTAATTAAATTGTCTCTTTTGGGTAAATTCTTTGATGCCTTATGTTTATGCAAAGGGTTTCCATAATAAATTAATGATTGTATCTTATATTTTTCCAAAAATTTTTTAAGTTCATCTCTATTTTCACAGATTGTAATAAACATTACATATGAGTTTGTCTCATAACTTTTATCAGGAATGATTTGTACTTTATTTGTTTTTAGATATTTTTTATAATAATTAATATTTCTTTTTCTTTTATTTATTATATTTTTTAGTTTGTTTAATCTATAATTTATAATTTCAGCATTAATTACATCCATTCTTGAATTAACACCAAAAATATTAACCACATCTCTTCCTGCTAAACCATGATTTCTGTACAATTTTATTTTCTCATAAATTTTTTTATCATCTGTTGTAATAAATCCTGAATCTCCTATCCCATTTAAGTTTTTTAATGGATGTGCAGAAAAGGCAGCAACTTTACTAAATTTTCCAGCATGTTTTCCTTTATAAAAAGACCCCATTCCTTGAGCAGCGTCTTCTATAATTAATAATTTATATTTTTTTGCAATTTTGACTATTCTATCCATATCGCACATTCTTCCAGTCCAATGCACTGGAAGAATTGCCTTAGTTTTTTTTGTGATTAATTTTTCTATGTTATCAGGATTTATGTTTAAATCATTTTTAACATCAGAAAAAATTGGAGTTGCACCCAAATGTGCAATTGACCCTGCCGATGCAACAAATGATAATGCACTTGTTATAACTTCATCACCCTTTTTAATACCACATGCCCACAAAGACATCATCAAAGCATCTGTACCT
>MDTG01043096.1_pt1 | contig 16177 bp, 14 predicted proteins | sample 811421 | NCBI WGS metagenome assembly MDTG01 (sample SAMN05326645, study PRJNA326480) | marine metagenome | isolation source: seawater | place: Pacific Ocean: South East | collected 2011 | reverse complement strand
GCAGCTGGTTTAGAAATTGATAATTTAATAATTGAATCTGATAACATTGAAATTCCTATTCTTGATGGTAGCGCAAAAAACTTTACAGAAATAATATTAAAAGCTGGAGTAAAACAACTTAAAGCAAAAAGTAAGGTGTTTGAAATTAAAAGAAAAATATCATTTATTGATAAAGAAACAGGAACACAACTTATAGCAACACCACACAAAAAATATCAAGTATCCGTAGAAATTGGCTATGAATCAACTAATTTAAAAAAACAAGAAGCCATAATAAATTGTATAAGTGAATTTAATAAAGAAATAAGTAGATCAAGAACCTTCTGTTTCTTTGATGAGTTAGAGACACTAATAGAAAAAGATTTAATAAAAGGAGGTGATTTAAATAATGCTATCGTAATTGTTGATAAAAAAATTGAAAAAGAAAGGATAAAGAAAATATCTAAGTTATTCAATAAGGATAATATATCAATTAATAATGAAGATGGAACATTAAATAATATAAAATTAAGATATAAAAATGAGCCTGCAAGACATAAATTACTTGATGTAATTGGTGACCTATCACTTCTAGGAGCAAAAATAAAAGGAAAAATACATGCTGTAAAGCCGGGACATAAAAATAATACTAAATTTGCTAAGTATTTAAAAGATATTATGCAAGAAGAATTTAAGAAAAAAGAACCAATAATTAACTTTAATGAACCGCCATTATATGATAGAAAAAAAATAAAGTCTATATTACCACATAGAGATCCATTTCTATTTATAGATGAGATAAGAGAAATAGGAGAAAATTTTATTATTGGGACAAAATTTGTTAGAAAAGAAGAAGAATATTTTAAAGGTCATTTTCCTAAAGAACCTATTATGCCAGGAGTATTACAATTAGAAACAATGGCACAGGCAGGTGGTGTATTAATACTTGAAAAAGAGGAAAAACCAGAAGATTTTTTAACTTTCTTTATGAAAATAGATAATGCTAAATTTAAAAAGAAAGTTATACCAGGAGATACATTAATTTTTAAACTTGAACTTATATCTCCAATTAGAAGAGGAATATGCCATATGCATGGAAAAGGATTTGTTAATGGAGATATTGTTGTTGAAGCCGATTTATTAGCTCAAGTTGCAAAAAAAAATTAATATAATATGCACCAACCCTTAGCTTATATACATTCAAATGCAAAAATTGCAAGAAATGTAGTGATAGAACCTTTTGTAACAATTGAAAAAAATGTAACAATTGGAAAAGGAACCTGGATTGGATCTAATGTAACAATAATGGAAGGTGCTAGAATAGGAGAAAATTGCAAAATATTTCCTGGAGCAGTTATATCTGCAATACCTCAAGATTTAAAATTTGAAGGAGAAGAATCACTTGCTGTAATAGGAGATAATTGCACAATTCGTGAATGCGCAACTATTAATAGAGGAACATCTGCAAGTGGAGAAACAAGAGTAGGAAACAATTGTTTAATTATGGCTTATGCACATATTGCACATGATTGTGTAATTGGAAATAATTGTATTATTGTAAATAGTGTAGCTCTTGGTGGACATGTAAATATTGGGGATTATGCAATAATTGGAGGCTTATCCGCTGTACATCAATTTGTTAGTATTGGAAAACATTCCATGATATCTGGAGGTTCTTTAATACGAAAAGATGTTCCGCCATACGTAAAAGCTGCTAGAGAACCACTATCATTTGTTGGAATAAATTCAATTGGATTAAGAAGAAGAGGTTTCTCAGATGAAAAAATAAAACACATTCAAGATATTTTTAGAATATTGTATCAAAATAATAATAATAATACACAAGCAATACTTAATATAGAAACCGAAATAATTGTATCTGCTGAAAGAGATGAAATTATTTCATTTGTTCAAAATTCAGGTAGAGGAATTATGAAAGGATATAATCAAAAATAAATATATGGCAACAACTGCTGATTTTAGAAACGGTTTATGCATACAGCATAATAATGAACCATGGAAAATAGAATCTTTTCAACATGTAAAACCAGGTAAAGGCCCTGCATTTGTAAGAACAAAAATAAGAAACCTTAATACTGGAAGATTATTAGAAAATACTTTTACTTCAGGTGTTAAGATCAATATAATAAGAGTAGAAAATAGAAAATATCAATTTCTTTATTCAGAGGGTAATGATTATCATTTAATGAATAATGAAGATTATGAACAACTAATGCTACAAAAAGAATTTATTAGTAATGTTGAACTACTAAAAGAAGGAAATAATGTTGAAGTATTATTTCATGCTGATCAAGGAATACCTCTATCTGCGGCTCTTCCAACGCATGTAGTATTAGAAATAACCAATACTGAGCCAGGAGTTAAGGGCAATACAGCAACTAATGCAACAAAACCCGCAACTACAGAAACTGGTGCACAAATTAATGTACCTCTTTTTATTAATGAAGGAGATAAAATAAAAATAGATACTGAAAATAAATCGTATATAGAAAGAGTAAAATAAAATATTATGAAAACACATAATTTCTCTGCAGGACCATGTATATTACCAGATGAAGTGTTTAAAAAATCTGCGGAAGCAATTATAAATTTCAATAATTCCCTCTCATTAATCGAAATATCTCATAGAAGCGAACCTTTTATTAAAGTTATGGATAATACCATAAGATTAACTAAAGAATTACTAAATATTCCGGACAACTACTCTATTCTATTCTTACAAGGTGGGGCAAGCTTACAGTTTTTAATGGTTCCATTTAATCTTATGAAAAAAAATGGAAAAGCAGCATATCTAAACACAGGTACATGGTCAAATAAAGCAATTAATGAAGCTAAAAAATTTGGAGATATTTTGATAACAGGAGATTCTAGCGATTTAAATTATAGTTATATTCCTAAAAATTACAAAATACCTGATAATATAGATTATTTTCATTGCACATCTAATAATACAATATTTGGCACACAAATAAAGGAATTTCCAGAAACAAATGGTTTACTTGTATGTGATATGAGTTCTGATATTTTTAGTAGAAAAATAAATGTTAAGGAATTTGATATTATTTATGCAGGAGCACAAAAAAATATGGGTCCAGCAGGAACTACCATGGTAATTATTAAAAATAGTATTCTTGGTAATACCGGAAGAGATATTCCTACAATGTTAGATTACAGAACTCATATAGATAAAGGAAGTATGTTTAACACACCACCCGTTTTTTCTATTTATGTATCTATGCTCACCTTAGAATGGCTAAAAAAGCAAGGAGGTGTTAATGAAATAGAAAAAATTAATAATCAGAAAGCAGAACTCCTGTATAATGAAATTGATCAGAACAAATTTATTGAAGGTATAGCAAAAATAGAAGATAGATCAAATATGAATGTTACATTTAAAATAAATGATAAAAGTAAAGCAAAATTTTTTGATTATGAATGCATTAAAGCAAACATAAATGGAATAAAAGGTCATAGATCTGTTGGTGGATATAGAGCATCAATATATAATGCTATGCCTATATCAAGTGTAAAAGTATTAGTAGAAATAATGCGTAAAATATTATAGAAAATGATTAAAATATTAGCAAATGATGGAATATCAGATTCTGGAATTGAGTTGTTAGAGTCTAATGGCTTTTCGGTAGAAACAGAACATATTCAGCAAGAAAATTTAATTAAAGAAATAAACTCTAAAGGATATAAAGTAATACTAGTAAGAAGTGCTACTAAAGTAAGAAAAGAACTTATAAATAAATGTCCAGAGATTGAAGTAATTGGAAGAGGTGGTGTAGGAATGGACAACATAGATGTAGATTATGCAAAAGAAAAAGGTATATACGTATTTAATACCCCAGCCGCTTCATCTGTTGCTGTAGCAGAAATTGTTTTTGCTCACTTATTTGGGATGGTTAGATTTCTATTTGACTCAAATAGAAAAATGCCAATGAATGGAGATACAGAATTTAAATTACTTAAAAAATCTTATTCAAAAGGAACTGAGCTTAAGGGAAAAACAATAGGAATTATTGGATTTGGTAGAATTGGACAAGAAGTTGCGAAAAGGGCTATTGGAATTGGAATGAATGTATTAGCACATGATAAAAAAATTAAAGAAGTAAATTTAACACTAGATTTTTTTGACGGATCAAAAAAAACATTTACAGTTGAAACAGATTCATTTAAACATGTTCTATCAAATTCTGACTTCATTACTCTACATATACCTAAAACTGGAGAAAAACCTATTATAGATGCAGAACAAATCGGACTAATGAAAACAGGTGCTGGAATTATTAATACTGCAAGAGGTGGTATAATCAATGAGGATGCTTTAATGTTTGCTATCGATAAAAAAAAACTATCCTATGCAGGCCTAGATGTATATAATGATGAACCTACACCATCTATACATCTATTAATGCATAATGCTATATCTCTAAGCCCACATATAGGAGCAGCTACATTAGAAGCTCAAGATAGAATTGGTATTGAATTAGCTGAAAAAATTAAAAAATATTTCGAAACAAAATAATAATGGTTAAAGTACTTCCCTTTAAAGCTATTAGACCTACAAGAGATAAAGTTAATCTAGTTGCATCAAGATCCTATCTATCATATTCAGAAGAAACAATTAAAGAGAAAATTATTAATAATCCATACACATTTCTACATATTATTAACCCAGAATATAACAAGTCTAATAAAAAGAAAGGAATAGAAAAGTTTAAGTTAGTAAGAGAAAAATTTAATGAATTTATAAAAAATGAAGTACTAATTGAAGATATAAAAGATGCTTTTTACATATACCAGCAGACAAGTGAAAAATATAATTTTATTGGTATTATTAGTAAGACTAGTGTAGATGACTACCTTAATAATAAAATAAAAAAACATGAAAACACATTATTTAATAGAGAAAAAATGTTTAAAGAATATCTTGAAACAACAGGATTTAATGCAGACCCGGTTCTTCTATGTTATAAAAAAAATATTATTGTAGATAATTTAATTTCGAAAATTCTAAATACAAGATCTGAATATGAATTTACTACAACAGATAAAGTCTCTCACAAATTATGGGTAATTAATAATAAATCCTATATAAATACAATAATAAAAGAATTTAAAAAAATAGAAAATATTTATATTGCTGATGGACATCATAGATGCGCCTCATCTGCATTATTAGAAAAAAAAACAAATAAATACTTTATGAGCCTTTTAATTGATGAAGATCAGTTAAATATAATTAATTTTAACAGACTAGTAAAAAAACCTGATAACATAAGTTTTGAGTCAGTTCTAAAAAAAATTAATAATACTTTTGAAATAGTAGAAAGGGAAAATTGTTTACCTAATAAACAAGATCAATTAGGAATGTATATGAATCAAAAATCGTATATTTTAAAACCTAATAAAAATAAGTATAATATTAATGATCCTGTTATGAAATTAGGACCTTCTATCCTACTTAAAAACATTCTAGTTCCTATATTAAACATTAAAGATCAAAAAAATAACAAAAACATTGAATTTTTATCAGGAAATATTGAATTGAAAAAAATAAAAGAAATAATTGATTCTAAAGAATTTGATATTGCTTTTATGATAAAACCTATAACAATTAATGAAATTAAAGACGTAGCAGATCAAGATAAATATATGCCTGCTAAAAGCACATATATTGAGCCTAAAATAAGATCAGGAATTACTATTTATAAAATCTAAAATGAGTATAAAAAAAAACATAAATAGTATACTTAACAAAATACCAAAACACGTAAGTTTATTAGTGGTTTCCAAAAAAAAAAGTAATGAATATATTATGCAGGCTTATAATGCAGGACATAGATTATTTGGAGAAAGCAATACATTAGAACTTAAGCAAAAACATACAGAACTACCAAAAGACATTAAATGGCATATGGTTGGTCATTTACAAAGAAATAAAGTAAAACATATTGCACCTTTTATAAATCTTATACATTCTGTAGATTCTATTAGATTATTAGAAGAGATAAATAAAAGAGCAAATGAAAATAAACGAGTTATCAACTGTCTAATACAAATACATATTGCTCAAGAAAAATCTAAATATGGATTTAAGATTGATAATGTTGAAGATGTAATTAATGAATGTCATAATTTTAAAAATATTAACATAACTGGATTAATGGGTATGGCAAGTCTTACAAACAATAAAGATCAAATAAATAGTGAATTTTTAAGTCTTAAAAAAACATTTGATATTATAAAAAATGACAAAATAAAGGTACTATCAATGGGAATGAGTAATGATTATCAAATTGCAATTAACAATGATAGTAATTTAATTAGAATTGGTAGTAAAATATTTAATAATGAAGAAAATAATTAATACTTACAAAGCACCAGCTGCTATTGGACCTTATAGTCAAGCTATTCTGGCTAATAACACATTGTATTGCTCTGGACAGATTGCAATAGATCCAGAAGATGGATTAATAAAAAATAAAAATATTGAAGAAGAAGTTAATATGATTATGAAAAATATTACTGAAATATTAAATGAAGCTAATATGAAATTATCTAATATAGTTAAGTGCTCTATCTTTATGAGAGATATGAATAATTATGCTGAAATAAATAAAATATATTCAAACTACTTTATTACTAACCCACCAGCACGTGAAGCTATAGAGGTTTCTAGACTTCCAAAAGATGTAAATATTGAAATATCAATTATAGCCATTAAATAATGGATCTATTTAAGGAAATAATCAATGGGAATAAATTAGCACTATCAAGAGCAATCACTTTATTAGAGAGCACTAAAATTGATGATCAAATAAAAGCTCAAAAAATTATCAAAAAATGCATACCTCTAAGTGGTAAATCTATACGTATTGGGATAACTGGTATTCCAGGTGTTGGTAAAAGCACATTTATTGAATCATTAGGTAATATTTTAACAACTAAAAATAAAAAAGTTGCTGTACTAGCAATTGACCCTTCTAGTGAAAAAAGCAAGGGAAGTATACTAGGTGATAAAAGTAGAATGCATAAGTTATCAATAGATAAAAATGCATTTATAAGACCTAGTCCAAACAACAGTAGATTAGGAGGTATAGCTTATAAAACTAAAGAAAGTATATTATTATGTGAAGCTGCAGGTTATGATATAATTATTATTGAAACAGTAGGAGTTGGCCAAAGTGAAACAAGTATTAAAGATATTGTAGATTTCTGCATTTTATTAATGTTAACAGGAACTGGAGATGAAATACAAGGGATCAAAAGAGGTATTATGGAAATTGCAGATATGATTATTATAAATAAAGCAGATGGAGAAAATTTAAAGAAAGCTAAGATTGCCTGTAATCAATATAAAAATAGCTTACAAATATTAAATAAAAATATACAAGTTAAAACATGTTCTGCATTAGAAAATATCGGAATTGATGAAGCATGGGAGTATATTAATAAATATCATATTAGAATTAAGAAAAATGGAGAATTAAAAAAGAATAGAATAAAACAAAAAATCTTTTGGCTACACAAGAATATTCTAGAAGAGTTAGGAAAAAGAAAATACGAAATAATTCAAAAATCTAATAAACTTAAAATACTAGAAAAAGAATTAATAGAGAATAAATCAACAATATACAATATTATTGAAAAATTATAAACTACTCTATTTCCTTATAATATTTTCTTAATGCCCTTTGATAATCAGTAGAATTATTAAAATCCTTAAATAATGGCTTTACCGGATCTTTTTTCTTTGGTTCTAACCTTATCTCATCCTTTGTTTCTAAGATAGGTTTTTCTAAAATAGGCTCCTCTACAATAGGCTCCTCTACAATAGGCTCCTCTACAATAGGCTCCTCTACAATAGGATCATCCATTTCATCATTTTTTTTAATTTCTTCAGATAATTTAGAGCCAAATCCTTGTTTAATAGATTCCTTAACAATTGTAGTTTCAATCGTTTTAACCAATGATTGAGCTTCCGAAGATAAAAAATTAAAGTTTTTCTGTAATCCTTTAATAACCTTTTCGCTATCGGATGAAAGATCTTTACGAATAGAATCCCCTAATATTAAAGTATCCAAAACAACTTCAGCAGATTCACATGAGTTATTATTAAAGAAAATAATATTTTGAGCCGGATAAGAGCCATAATTAAAATTCATATTGTTCAAATAATAATCAGGATCTTCTTTATTTATATTTTGGAGGAATTTTCCGACAGATTGATCAAAATGCCATTCACCATATACTCTAGTATTATCTTTATTTGAAATAACCATAAGTATAGAAATAAATAAAACTAATATTAGTGTGATTAGATTTTGAGGCTTCTTCATAATGTATGTTTTATTGGTTAATTTGCTAATATATAAAAAGTAAATAAATGATTATCAATCAAATAAAATCTTTTTATCTATAGAACCATCATCATAATAATAAAACAACAACTCTCCAGATTTTGGAATTGAATAATTTCCCATTATATCAAAAATATACACAAGAGACTTATTGTGAGAATTAATATCTTCAACAGTAGTATACAAACTATTTATCTGCTCTGTTACCGACATACAATCTCCAAGTTCAAAAAAATCAACAGTTAAAAAATTAGGAAATTTACTTTTTTGTGATTGACAATTTAGCACTCTATTTAAAAAAAATGAATCAGTATTAACAATGGCTGATTCAGAATACAATCCATACCCAAACATAGCATCAGTTAAGAAATGATTAAAAATAAAAAGATCATTTAAAGAGTCTCCTCTATTATAATCACAATTAAAATCATTTATATTTGCTACACTAAAATGTGTTTCAACAGCATAATCCCATATATAATGATACCAAGATTGATTAAAACTTGCATCATCAACATCAGAAAAAATAATTAATCTTTCATTTGAGTTAATCATATTTTCTAAAGTAGACCATAAAGAAGAAGAATCTTTAGAATATAAATAAGAATCTAATCCTGATGAATTAATTTCATTTTCAATAGAATTAGCGTCAGTATAAGATTCAAATATAATTGTTAAAATCTCATTAGGATTATGGTCAAGAAAATACTTGATGTCAATAAAAATATCAAGTAAATTAATAGATCCTAATAAAGGAAAACTATGATATACAACTGGTGTTCCCGAATCATCATACACATCAATCATAAGAGCTCTAACTCCAGAATTTAGTTGGTCTAATATATTATAAGTTTGATTAGGAAAAGAAAAATTACCTGCAGTGGAATTAAATGAATTATGAGTAGTTAGATATGCAACTTCATTATATCTTTTATGACATAATAAATATGACCCATTACATTGTGATAATAAATTAGTTGTTGAAACTAAAAAAAAAAATATGGGTATTATTACTTTCATTTAAATAAATATTATTGCATAAATTCTTTAACTAAATTATGAAAATGATGTACCCCCTGCTCCATTTTTGGAGAAAACCTACCATAAGAATATAGACGAGAATTTATACCTTTCTGTACACTTTCAACAACTTGCTGATCTTCTAACTCAACCTTATTTACATCAGCACCAGCTCCTTTATTTAATAAGTTGTCCTTCCATACATAGGATTTAAACTCCACTTTAGTTTTACTAATTGATAAAGGTGTAATAATATTAACTGATAATCCCCAAGGATAAAAATTCAACATAATATTAGGAAACAACCAAAAATAATATGCTGCTATATTCATACCATAATCTGGTGAATCTTCTGGCAAATCAAAACACACATCACCATCATTAGCATAGCCTATTTGTAAATTAGAATATTTAAAAGTTTCTACTCTATAATTATTATAATCTAAAACTTTATTTAAATCTTCATGTATAAAAGGAATATGAAATCCCTCTAAATAATTATCACAATATAAGGCCCAATTTGCATTAACAGTATATATATTAGATAAATCTTCTCTAAAAACAAAATCTTGTATGGGCATCCAAGCAACTCTCTTTTCAACATCTAACATTAAATCATTAATAGAAAATTTTGGATCTATAGAACAAAAAATAAATTTCTTCCATTTATTAGCAGATATACTAGGTAAATTATCCCTAGATGTCGGAAAATCTTTCATTCCTTCAGTACATGGCATAGAAATAAACTTACCATTTAAATTAAAGCTTCTACCGTGATATCTACAAACTATATTCTTATTTAATTTACCTTTATCATTAATAAGAATATTACCTCTATGAGTACAAACATTTGAAAAACAATTAAGTTGATCATTATTCATAATTAGAAATAGAGGTTCAGGTAAAACATCTTGCATGAGTATAAAGGGATATGCATAATCTTTAACAGTAAACTCTTCATCATCTGTAATAAAATGCCATGAATGAACAAAGATATTATCTATAACATTTTTAAAACTCTCTTCAGAAGAATAAAAATTAGATGAAAGAGTTGCAGAATATCTAATATCTTTAGTGATACGATCCATAAATTAAGAATATATTTTACAAAATATTAAAGCGAATATATATTCATTCAATACAAATTAGCAAAAAATTATTCAAAAATTTGCAGATAATTATTAATTATTTAATCAAAGAAATACTTCGTTCCACAAAACCTGTCAATTTCTCCCCTTTTAACATGCCGTGAGATAATAAAGCTAAATCTAATATTTGATTAATAAGCTCTGTTCGTTTCTTTTTACTTTTCTCTGATATTATCCTACCTATTAAAATATGATTAGTATTAACAATAACATTATATGATTCAGGCATATCTCCAAACATTTGCATTCCGCCACCTCCAGAAAGTTGTTGCTGTTCCTTCATTCTTCTCATAAATTCACTTTGAGTAATTAAAACAGGAGCATCATCACTAGACATATTATGTGTCTGAACATTAAAAGTTTTTTTATCAAGTTCTTTTTCTACCATTTCTTGCAATTTCTTTTGTTGCTTATCATCAAGTTTAGAAACAGAATCATCACCATTATCAATAAGTTTATCAATACTATCTCCATCAACTCTTATAAATTGAACATCTGTATGCTTACTTTCAAGCTTACTGATAAGATGACTAACAAGTGGACCAGATAACTCTAAAACTTCATATCCTTTATTAGTAGCAGCACTAACATAACTATGCTGTTCTTTTTTATCATGAGTATATAAAATAACAGTTTTACCATCCTTATTCTTTTGAGATTCTTTTATCTTTTCAATAAATTCATTAAAAATAAAATATTTACTATTAGTATTCTTATATAATGCAAAATCTACAGCTTTATCAAAAAACTTTTCTTCAGTTAACATACCATATTCTATAAAAACTCTAATATCGTCCCATTTAGATTCAAAATCTTTTCTGTCTTTCTTAAACATTGAAGATAATTTATCAGCAACTTTCTTGGTAATATGACTTGATATCTTTTTTACATTACCATCAGCTTGTAAATAAGAACGAGACACATTCAATGGAATATCAGGAGAATCAATAACACCATGTAAAAGTGTAAGAAATTCAGGAACAATATTCTCAACATTATCTGTAATGAAAACTTGATTACTATATAAATTTATCTTGTTTTTCTGTACTTCTAAATTATTCTTAAGTTTTGGGAAATATAATATTCCTGTTAAATTAAAAGGAAAATCAACATTTAAATGAATATTGAAAAGAGGTTCTGTAAATTCCATAGGATATAACTCTCTATAGAATTCTTTATAATGCTTTTCTTTAAGGTTTGATGGTCTCTTTTTCCAGGCAGGAGTAGGATTATTAATAATATTATCAACTACTATATCTTTCTTGGGTTTATTACCATCCTTATCTTTTTTACCTTTAGGATCGTCAATCTTTTCAGTTTTCGTTCCAAACTTGATTTCTACTGGTAAGAATTTACAATACTTATTTAAGATTTCTGATAATCTTGATTGTTGCAAAAACTCTTTTGAATCATCTGCAATATGCAAGATTACATCTGTACCCTTTGTTTTCTTATTCGTTTTTTCCATTTTAAAACTAGGAGATCCATCACACGTCCATCTTACAGCATTACTATTAGTTTTTTGACTCTTAGTAACAATCTCAACTTCTTTAGAAACCATAAATGCAGAATAAAAACCTAATCCAAAATGACCAATAATTGAATTCTTTGCATCTGCATCCTTATATTTATTTACAAATTCCTCTGCTCCAGAAAATGCAATCTGATTGATATATTTGTCAAGTTCTTTATCTGTCATACCTATACCATTATCACGAATAGTAATGGTTCCTGATTTTTCATCTAGTATAACTTCTACCCTTAATTTACTAAGATCTGTTTTGAGTTCACCAACTGTTTTAAGAGTTTTTAATTTCTGTGTTGCATCAACTGCATTAGAAACCAATTCTCTTAAGAAAATTTCATGATCTGAATATAAAAACTTCTTTATTATTGGAAATATATTCTCAGTTTGAACATTAATGTTACCTGTCTTCATTTTAATTATATTTATTGTTTAATTTTTAATTAGTGCAACAAATATGCCAAGAAAAATAAATATGACAAAAAATAAGAAAATCAAATATTTCTGCAAGAATGACATGATTTTATATGACATAATTGAGAATACTTTTAATTTGATTAAAATAATTCCCGCCAAATAAGTTAGCATGTACTAATAAAGGATATAAATTATATATATCAACTCGGTCTTGCCATCCAGAATCTAGAGGATAACATTCATTATAAGAATTGTAAAATGTATTATCAAAACCTCCAAAAAGCATTGACATAGATATATCCATTTCTCTAGAACCATAATATATCGCTGGATCAACTAAAAAAGTATCATCATTATTAAATATAAAATTACCACTCCATAAATCACCATGTAAAAGAGAAGGTTGTTCACAAGTCAAGATGTTATCTAATTTAACAAAAAGCTTATCAAATAAGTGCAATATAGAAGTAGGCATTTTCCCTAAATTTAATTGAGGTTTTATTCTTTGATTAATAAAAAAATCAATCCATTTAGATGTTTGATTATTATACTGTATTAATGAGCCTATATAATTATTATGATCTAATCCATAATAATCATGACGTATTCTATGTAAAGATGCTAAATCCTTTGCGAAATTTAACCAATTATTAATTGTAGGATTAGTTTTTTCAATAAAAGATAATAATAAAATATCCTTATCACAATATAATATTTGAGGTACTTTTATAGTAAGAGTACTACTAATTATATCTAAACCCTTCTTCTCATTATAAAATAAATTTTCTATAGAGTGTTTATTTTTTTTTAAAAAGAAAAGCCCTTTATTAGTAGTAATTTTATAAGAATCATTTATACATCCTCCTGACATCACTTGTATACTATCAATATATACATGATCACTTAAAATATCTGTCAAAATAGATTTTAAACTTTCTTTATTATCCTCTAATAACATAACTATAATAACAATCGATCTAAATAAAAGATATTATTCTATCATAATCCTCTTCTCTACCCTACCATCATCATAAATATATATAAGTAAAGAATTCTTAACATAAGTCACATCTTGACCAAATACATTCAAAATTTTCAAAACCTGTTTATCTGAAGCAAGATCATATATAGATAATGGTATAATGGTTAAGTTAAGATTTAAAATACTATCACAACCATATACATCAATTAGAGTATCTGAGTAATCACCTGACATTGATAATATTAAACCATTCCATATATAATTATTATTTGTTATAACTGTATCATAATAAATAGTGTTATATCGACAACTACCATCATCTAAATTGGCTGTAAAATCATAATTACATGCTAAAGAATCAGTGCAACCAAGTATTGGCGGAAACAAAGCATTAACTTGAAAATCATCAAAATAAAATCCATCATAAGAATTCCAACCATCAGTTACTATTTGAAATCGAGCATATATATTTTGATTTACATAATCAGTAATATCAATAATTTCTTTTACCCATGTATTTTGTAATCCATCATATACTGGTTGGTTTTCATCTTGATCCGAAGTGCCATTCTCAGTATTAATACCACATTGCGGTATCCATGTAGCTCCATTATCAACAGATATCTCAAACTGAACATAATCCCAATTATCTTCTAATTCCCACTTTGACCAAAAGGAAACATATGCTGATATTGCATCTGTTAAATCAATAGAATTAGAAATAACAATCTTCTTATCTATATTATCATTATAATCTCCATTTGGAGAATCAGTTATAGAAGATGGAAAAGAATAATATGAACTTGAGGTAGTAGACCATGGAGATTGATTTGTCCAAGAAGATGTATTACTACAATCATCATAAAAAATCTGCTGTGGGACACCATATATCTTGTTAATTGTATCTCTAAAAGCATACAAACCATTATTAACTTCAATAACATACTCAATAAGACTACCTATTGCAATATTACTATTAAGAGAATAACTAATAGAATCTAAATTCCCTTGAAGCAAACTTAAATTACTATGTATATTTGAATTACCTATACTTTGTATATTATTTGAAATAGGTATAATTGAAACAGTAAAATTATTTGTATTATCTAAACCATAGCTAGTAATATCATAAAATAAAAAACCATTTATATTTTCAATAAAAAAACTATTCTTATCAGTAACTTTCGAATAATCACCAACTATATGTGCAGCTTTTAAATTTAAATCCATCATACTTTTACATAACGGGTCTATATCAGAACTTATTGGCCAAAACCCTTGGTCTCCCGTTCCAATTTCAGGTGTAAATGAAAACACCTTTGAATGTCCTGATGTATCTCCATACATAAAATCATCTGAGTTACCAGAAGCAGGATATAATTCCCAAGCAAGTTGGCTATCCATATTATTTGCATTCGTCATAATATCAGAAATAGCAAAATATGTATTATGATCAGGAGTATAAATTCCTTGATCATGACCAAATGGATAAAGTAACAAATGGCTATATGAATGATTATTTAATACAATACGAAATTCATGTTCTTCTAAGAACCATTTCATAGCTTGATTTTCTGGTTCAGAAAAAGCATGATCACCACAATAAATATCACTATTGGTATTAAATGATATTCCATTTGTACCCCAAACATTTCCATTTACAGGATCTATATAATCATAATTTCTATTATTATCAACACCATAATCGCCATTAGCATGGCTTCTACGGTTTTTTCGCCACATACCCCCACCATTAGGATAATTAGTTTGATTATATATATATCCATCAGGATTAACAAAGGGTACAAAATATAATTCTGTATTATCAACAATATATTTAATTTCAGAATTTGTAGAATAATTTTCTAATAAATACCACATATAGAAAATAAGTTGCTGTACAGACATTGGTTCTCTAGCATGATGAATAGCATCATACAATATTTCAGGCTCATTTTCATCTATCAAAGGATTGTCAGAAATTTTAACCCAATGCAAAGATCTTCCTTCATATGTTGTGAAAGAACCAACTGTAGATCGAGGTGTAATTAGATTTGGATATAATAAACTCATACTATCAATCTCTCTCATTACTTGCTCATAGGTAAGATAACCACCCATTGAACCATGATTGTAATTTAAAAGATTAAGGTAATCAACACTATTATTTGAACATGAATTTGATATTTGTTTTTCTATATTATCACTAGAAATATTTCTATTAATATAATATTCCTGTACATCATTAATTAAAACATCTATCTTATATCCTAACATAGTGCTTACAGATAGATCATCAGAAGAGAAATCACCTTCAACAAAAACATTTTTCTTATGTTTAACATGATCTAAAACAACACCATAACTTTTTAGCCTATTGTATTCTTGCTGATTATCATAATAAATTCTTGCTTTACTATACTGTATATCTTGACCAAAAAGTAAAAAAGGAAAAAGAAAAATCAAAAAAATTCTAACAATTAATTTCATAATTAAATAAATAACAAAACTAGAAAATTATTTGCTCACAATAAACTTATTAATTATTATTTGATTATCAGCATACACTTCCATTGAATACATACCTGATTTTAGTGATGTCTTAAGTGATACCTCCTTTATATTATTATAATTAAAACTAATAATTTCTTGGCCTAAAAAATTACGAATCTTAATTATTACAACATTATAGATATTAGATAATCGAATATAAAAT
>MDTG01365703.1_pt1 | contig 16178 bp, 11 predicted proteins | sample 811421 | NCBI WGS metagenome assembly MDTG01 (sample SAMN05326645, study PRJNA326480) | marine metagenome | isolation source: seawater | place: Pacific Ocean: South East | collected 2011 | reverse complement strand
CTTCATTTATGGAGAACATTTTAGAAGATTTTTTGATTCAGGGTGGAAAGGCGATTTATATGGATTTGCTAAACAACAACCTTATGGAATTATATGGTTATTTTCAATAATGGCAATCTTCCCATGGTCTCTTTTAATAATAGGTAAGTTTAAAAAAATAATTAAAGAGGCTTACAAAAGCAAATGGATATGTTTTCTAGTTTGTTGGATGCTATTTACTCCTGTTTTTTTTACTTTTTCAAGCAGTCTAATTCATACCTACACATTGCCAATAGCTGTACCAGCTGCTATTTTAATCACCCACTTTTGGTCAGATTTTAAATTTAAAAGATATTATCTATCAATATCTGCAATATTATATTTATTAATATTGCCTGTTTTTTATTCCGGAGTACTTGATGAAACTATTCAAAACAACTGCGATAAATTATTAGTTGAAAATAAATTAGTAAGTGATTACTCACTATTTTATCTAAATTATAAATCATTCTCAAGCCAGTTCTACAGTCAAGGATCAATTAAGGAGATCAATTTAGCCGAGTTAAAGGAAAAAATAGAAAATGAAGAAAAGTTTGCTGTAATCATAGAAAATTCAGAGATAAAAAAAATTGATTTATCGACATTTAAAAGATTAAAAAATATAAAAAAAACTAATAAAAAAAGTATTTATATATCTAATTTATAATTAATTAATAAATTAATCTAAATTTTTACTTTAACTCTAGAATTCAGTATATTTCAACTCTAGAGATAATTTCTTGTCAATTAATTCTTCTGAAGGGTTTTCATTTATAATTACTGTCCCTAATGGGTTATATATAGTCCCTTCAGGTATTAAAATTTTATCAACTCCATTTTTTAGAATTGCTTTTCTAGATCTTATAAAGGCTACATCAGAAGTAACAACTAAAGAAAGAGGTGTGTTTTCCGGATAAACTCCTTCGTTTAGTTTGATTAAGTTAGATACATGCTCGGTGATATTAATTTTATACCTATACGGTTTATTATTCTTATACTCTAGTTTTCCTCCATGGATGATTTTATTTAAAGTGGGGTCTGTTTCACTGCTAGTTGGGTCAGAAAAATAGTCTATTAGTGGAAGATTGTCTGTCGTTTTATAAACATACAATCTTTCAGCAATTAGACTTTCACTATTCCAGTTTTGGACAAATAAAGGATCTACGTAAAAAATCAAGTTGGCCTCATTGATTAAAATATTATTTTTATTTCTTAAATCTTCAATGACTTCAGAGTCTCCTTCTTTATCAAAGATATTTATAATTGATCTGGTACCCAACCCCCCCTTAAGGTAAATTTTGCTTGATGAAAGCATATTTTCTAAATTATTGTAGTTTCTAAAATGATTTATTTTTACACCCCCAATTGGCAACTCCAAAATTCTTTCTCCTTCCTCTATAGTGTCGTCTGTCAAAACATTTTGAGTCCCATTATCATTAACCAAATCAAAGTTATATTTCACCTTGATTGATGCTCCTGTCATATTTAATAAAATATAAATGTCCTCATTCGAGTTGGAAATTCTAAAATTTATTGATTTTATGTGATTATGAAAATTATTTGCATTTTCTAAAGCATCAGAGCCTTCCATATCGAGTATTTTCTCTTGAAAAAAAGAATTGTCTAAAGGGACCCTAATCCTCGGAGTTAGTCTTGTTTCGACAAGCTCAGTTTCATCGACACTCTCAGTTTCAGGATCATCTTCTTTGTAATTATATCTTATTTCATCAAAATTTAACCGATAGGGATAATTAGCTAGAACTCGACCTAAAAAACCTTCTTCGTAATAATCTCTTTGAGAATAATATTGTTTAATACTTTCAAAATTGTCATCTGGGTCTAAGTCATTAAAGAAATACGTTAACTCAGTAACTTTAAAATTGAATTGAGTGTTCTTATTCCCGTAAATAGAATCCACACTGTATACTTTATTTTCGCTATCATATGAACTATTATCAGTATCTGTTAAATCGGAAATCCCGTCTCCATCAGAATCCGAATTAAGGGGGTTTGTACCATTGCGCTGCTCCTCTATATCTGTTACACCGTCACCGTCTGTATCACTATTTGGATCATTGGGGTCGATATCAAAGACATCTATCACCCCATCATTATCTGAATCTCTTTCATCAACTATAAAAGGTATTTCAAGGTACACATCCTTAACTCTCTCGTTTTCTTGAATAACTTTTGTGTTGTTTGGGTCTCCCTCCAATTCACGATTTTGAGAAAAATTTCCAAAAATACTATTAGGGGGAATATTAATTTGCGTTGTGAAATTTGCGGAACTCCTTCCAAAAAAAGGAAGGGTGAACTCTCCAATATGCATGTAAACCTGTCTATCCGACTGCACATCAGCAATTGAATCTGTTCTAGAATAAACAGGGTAATATTCTGTTTTAGTTTCAAATTCAGATGAGGACACAAGGTCTATACCAATAGTATTAAATTCTTCGTTGCAAGAAAAATGAAAAAGGATCATAAATAGAAAAAGAACATTAATATATTTCATCAACTAATTAGTTACAAAAAATATTTTTCGAAGAATCTGGTATGTCCATTCTCTTTTTTTGCGTTATCAAAATCTAAAATTGGTTTGTCAAATTGATTTAATTTATTTAATAAACCTGTACTCAATTTGTCTGTATAAGTTATTGCTCCATCTGAATAACGTAGAGCGAGTGAAGTTAAAGAGTCGTAATCTGGTATACTAATTGAATCTAAATTTAAATTAATGTCGTCAAACTTAATTTTATCTTTAAGTTTTTTATTTAAGGAGCCTCCCATGTTATTTTCATAGATCGAAGTCACAATCTTACTTTTACTAAAGATTGCTTCATCTTTAAAATAAGTTTTCATATAAAGTGGAAATAGAGAGGTGAACCAACCGTGACAATTAATAATATCTGGAGACCAATTTAGTTTTTTGACTGTTTCTAAAACACCTTTAGTAAAAAAAATCATTCTCTCGTCGTTATCTTTAAACTCTTTGCCTTTTATATCGATTAACATTTGCTTTCGTTTGAAGTAATCCTCGTTATCTATGAAATAAACTTGCATTCTTTCCTTTGGTATAGAGGCAACTTTAATTATGAGCGGCATATCCATGTCATTGATTACCAAATTCATTCCAGAAAGCCTTATAACCTCATGTAGTTGATGACGACGCTCATTAATCAAACCATACTTAGGCATAAAAATTCTAGTTTGTCCACCCATGTCGTTAATTTCTTTAGGAACTCTAAATGAGCTTTTGGAAAGTATAGTTTCAGGCAGATATGGAACTACTTCTGAAGAGATTACAAGTGTGTTAGTGTTACGCATAAACTTTTAATAATAGAGAAAAGTTTAGCAAAATTACAAAAAATCTTTTCTTGAATTCAAAAAAGACTAAATTTAGAACTATAAAATATAAATATTGAAAAGCTATAATCATTCCTCAGAGATAATTGAACTTTTAAAAAAAAGGGTGTATAAAAGTCTTGGATTGGTTCCCACAATGGGTTCATTGCATAAGGGGCATATTAAGCTTATTGAAGAATCATTAATTTGTTGTGATGAAACTGTTGTTTCAATTTTTGTTAACCCCACTCAATTTGACAACAAAAAAGATTTAGCAAACTATCCTCAATCTATTAAAAAAGACATAGAAAAAATAAGAAAAATTAATCCGAAAGTTATAATTTATACCCCTAAAGAATCAGATCTATATGATTCACCACCAAAAGCAGAAATTTTCGATTTAGGTGGATTTGATGAGTTAATTGAAGGAAAATACAGAAAGGGCCATTTTCATGGTGTTGCAACTGTTGTAAAAAAGCTTTTTGAAAAGTTTTCTCCAGATTATGCATTTTTTGGTGAAAAGGACTATCAACAGATTTTAGTCATAAAGGAATTAGTTAAAAGATATAACTTGAAAGTTAAGATTAAAAGTATCTTAACTGTGAGAGAAGAAAATGGATTGGCAATTAGTTCTAGAAATCTCTTGTTAGACGATAAAACAAGAAGAGATGCAAAAATAATTTATGAGTCTCTTTGTGTAATAAAAAAAATGATCAAAACAAAAAACTTAGAAAAAATAAGAGATTTTGTTCATAACCTATATCAAGAATATGAAAAATTTAATCTTGAATACTTCTGTATTGCGGAACATTGTTCTCTAAAAGAAGTAAAGTCTTTAAAGTCTAATGTGAAACTAAGAGCATTTATTAGTGTAAAAGTAAAGGGAGTACGGCTTATTGATAATATCGCACTATTTTAATGTTAATTTCATTTAAAAAACTATTTAGAAAAATTACACCCCCTTTAGCAGGTCTTTTTTTTATATATCTATCCTTTTATTACACAAGCGAAGGAGAGAGAAATGAGATTTACAGATCTTTAAAAGATGCAAAGATTGAATATATATTTATATCTATTTCACTTGGAATTATCAGTTTCCTTTCTCGAGCATACAGATGGAAATATATGCTTAACGCGATGGGTTATTATCCAAAGTTCTTCAATAATGTTTTAGCTGTTTTTGTAGCTTATTTAGCAAACTTAGGTATTCCGCGTTCAGGAGAAATATTAAGAGCTACGGTCATGCAAACATATGAATCCATACCTTTTAACAAAGCATTTGGAACAATTTTAGCTGAAAGATTAATTGATTTAATCATGTTGTTTTCTCTAATCCTATTGTGTTTATTTTTGGAGACTGATGTTCTTCTACCATTTATAATAGGGAAGATAAATTCATATTTAAACAAACATCATCTCCTACTAATAATACTTGCTTTTTCATCATTTATTTTGATCATTATCAGAGTTTTCAAAGAAAGAGTCCTTAAAAAGATTTCAGTTTTAGTTAAAGGAATTAGTATTGGTTTTACAACTATTTTGAAAATGAATAATAAAATTTATTATGTGACACATACCATACTTATTTGGACCATATATATATTAGTTTTTTATATAATGAAGTTTAGTTTAAACGGAACTGAATTACTAGAATTTAGAACACTTTTAGTCTCATTCATTTTTGGAGCTATTTCAATAACAACCACAAACGGAGGTATTGGCGTATACCCACTTTCCATATCAGTAGCTTTAAGTTTTTATAGTATACCACTCGAAACAAGTTTAGCATTTGGTTGGATAACGTGGTCCATTCAAACCCTTGTGATCTTATTTTTTGGGATTTTGTCTTTTTTCCTTCTTCCAATTGTTAATAATAAAGTATAGAAATCTTTCTCTTAAGAATAGGCTTGATTAATTTTACTATAATATGAATAAAGAAAAGATAGTTTTTTTTTGTAAAAACTGCGGTAACGAACATTCAAAGTGGCACGGCCAATGTAAATATTGTAAAGAATGGAACTCTCTAAAGGAAATAAAAAAGAGTTCTTCTAAAATCAAATCTCAAACTGAAATTGCAAATTATTTTAAAAAAAAATGTAACCCTCTTCGAATAAATGAAATAGATAGTGAAAATGAGATACGGCTAACAGTAAATGACAACGAATGGAATAGGGTTCTAGGGGGAGGTCTAGTGCCAGGATCAATTTGCCTAATTAGTGGAGAGCCTGGAATAGGAAAATCCACTTTATTACTACAAATTTCCATGAAGTTTCATAAAAGAATACTATATGTTTCTGGAGAAGAAAGTCAACAGCAGATTAAAGCTCGCTCCAATAGAATTGGAAAAGAATTAGGTGAAGTTTTTATTTTGAGTGAGACTGAAATAGAGAGTGTTTTTGAGCAAATCAAGAAGACTAGTCCTGAAATAGTAATAATTGACTCAATTCAGACTTTACATTCTAAAAATACAGATGGTTCTCCAGGAAGTATACTTCAAATAAGAGCTTGTGCAAGTGAACTTATTAAATATGCAAAAAGTACTGGTTCAGCTGTAATATTAATAGGTCATTTAACTAAAGACGGAAACATTGCTGGGCCAAAAGTTTTAGAACATATGGTTGATGTTGTTATTAGTTTTGAGGGAGACAACAATCATGCATACAGAATTTTAAGAGCTAAAAAAAATCGTTTTGGTTCAACAAGTGAGATAGGGATTTACGAAATGTTATCCTCAGGTCTCCGAGAAGTTAAAAATCCAAATGAAATTTTCTTGACATTAAACAATAGCAAAATGAGTGGTCACGCAATTGGAGTATCAATGGAAGGTATGAGGCCTTTGCATCTGGAAGTACAAGCACTTGTTGGTACAGCCGTTTATGGAACACCTCAAAGAAGCAGCAATGGGTTTAACTCTAAAAGATTAAACATGCTTCTAGCAGTATTGGAAAAAAGAGCAGGAATACAATTGTCAAATAAAGATGTTTTTTTGAATATCACTGGTGGAATTAAAAGCGAAGATCCATCTTTGGATCTCGCTGTAGTTTCCGCAATTTTATCAAGTTACCTTGACTCTCCCATAAATGAAAAAACTTGTTTTGCATCTGAAATAGGTTTATCAGGAGAACTCAGGCCTGTAATTAAATTAGAAAAGAGAATAGGTGAAGCAGAAAAGCTTGGTTATGAAGTATTTGTGACTTCAAATTTTAAAAAAGAAAATGTTGAGAAAAAAGACATAAAGATTTTAGAAATAGGAAAAATTGGAGGCCTTGTCAGTAAATTATTTGAATAATTTAATTTAAATTAAAGTAAAAAATTTAAATGCAAAAAATTGTAAAATCTTTTTTAGATCAAGTAGGAAAAAGGAACCAAAATGAACCTGAATTTATGCAGGCTGTAACTGAGGTTGCCGAGACAGTAATTCCTTACATATACGAAAATGAAATTTACTATGGACAAAATATACTCCTTAGAATGGTGGAACCTGAAAGAGTAATTTCATTTAGAGTAGCATGGATTGACGACCAGGAAGAAATTAGAGTTAATAGGGGATATAGAATTGAGATGAATTCTGCGATAGGCCCATATAAAGGGGGGCTAAGATTTCATCCAAACGTAAACTTAAGCGTTCTTAAATTTTTAGCATTTGAACAAATATTCAAAAATAGTTTAACAACCCTGCCAATGGGAGGAGGTAAAGGTGGATCAGATTTCAACCCAAAAGGTAAAACTGATACAGAAGTAATGAGATTCTGTCAAAGTTTTATGACGGAGTTATTTCGTCACATTGGCCCTAATAGAGACATACCAGCAGGAGATATAGGTGTTGGCAGCAGAGAAATAGGATATCTTTTTGGACAATACAAGAGACTAAAGAATGAATTTACTGGTGTTTTAACCGGAAAGGGAGTTAGCTGGGGAGGTTCACTTATTAGACCTGAAGCAACCGGTTACGGTGTAGTCTATTTTGTTGAAAAAATGTTGGAACAAAAAAATTTAAATTTTAAAGATAAGAAGGTCTCTATTTCTGGTTCTGGGAATGTTGCACAATACGCTGCTGAAAAAGTTATATCGCTTGGGGGTAAAGTGATTACAATGTCTGATTCTTCTGGTTTTATATATGATAAAGATGGTCTAGATACTGAAAAACTTAAATTTTTAATGAAAATAAAAAATATCAATAGAGAAAGAATAAGTAGGTATGTTGAAAAGTATTCATCGGCCTCTTACTACCATAAAAAAACCCCCTGGGGAATAGAATGTGATATAGCTCTACCCTGTGCTACTCAAAATGAGTTAAATTTATCAGATGCAAAAAGTCTTATTAAAAAAGGATGTATCTGCGTTGGTGAAGGTGCAAACATGCCAACCACGCCAGATGCAATAAGCTTATTTATTGAAAAAAAAATATTATTTGCCCCAGGTAAGGCTTCAAATGCAGGTGGAGTAGCGGTTTCTGGTCTTGAAATGGCTCAAAATTCATTGCGATATAATTGGAGTAGAGACGAAGTAGACTCTAAATTAAAAGAAATAATGAATGAAATTCATAAGTCCTGTTTAAAGTATGGCTCAGATAAAAATTACATAAATTATGTTAAAGGGTCTAACATTGCGGGTTTTGTAAAAGTTGCTGACGCTATGATTGCCCAGGGGGTTGTCTAATATGATTATTTCAACAAAAGCAATTGTTCTTCGTAAAATAAAATACAGTGACTCTAGTCTTATAGTCGACGTTTTCACGGATGTTGAGGGGAGAAAGTCTTTTTTCTTAAAAGGAATACTAGCGAGTAAAAAGACAAAAATTAAAAATTCATGTTTTCAACCTTTATCACAAGTTTTAATTAAGTACAATAAAAGAGAAGGTAAAAAAATAAATTTTTTGATTGATTGCAGAGTCAATAATCATTGTCAAAACTTATATCTAGACAATCGTAAGAGTTCAATCATTCTTTTTTTAAACGAGATTCTCAATATGTGTATAGTAGAAGAATCCAGCAACAAAGATCTATACTTTTTTCTTGAAATCTCACTTAAATGGTTAGATGATAACGATAGAATATCAAATTTTCACATAATTTTTATTTTGAATTTTCTAAAGTATTTAGGTATAAATCCACATTTAAAAAAGTCAAATTCTAGATTTCTTTCATTTGAAAGTGGTTCTTTTGAAAATATTAGACCTAGAGGTTTACATGCAGAGGGTGAATCTGTAAAACAAATAATTAGTTTATTAGGCATGAATTTTGATAATTGTTTCTTGCTAAGAATTAGTCAAGTACAAAAACGTGAAATCCTTAAAATACTTTTGGAGTATATTGAATACCACATTCATGGATTCAAGAAGCCTAAATCACTTGATATATTTCATCAAATCTTTGAATAGACTTTATTTATGTTTATTCGTTCCTCTTTTGCTAAAATCGTTTTTCAGCAATTCGCAAACTGTAAAAGTGAATGACATGTTCTCCCAAGAGCCTTTATCTGACGTTTACATATTTAATACAAAAAAAAACAAATACACTTCTACTGACAAGAATGGGATTTTTAATTTAAAGTTTTTTTCAGTAAATGACACACTAACCTTTAGTTTAATGGGTTACGATGACAAAAGAGTTACTGTCGAGGATATAATTTTAAATTCAAATTTAATAGAGATGAGTGTTAACGAAAAAGAATTATCCGAAATTGTCCTTTCAGTTGCTCGAACTGCGCTACAATCAAAAAAAATCACTCAAAAGGTTGAAATTATTGATAAAAATTCAATAATAAAAAATTCACCAGCCACTGGAGCCGAAGTACTACAATTAGCACCTTCCGTTAGGATTCAAAAATCTCAAGGAGGAGGTGGAAGTCCAGTTATAAGAGGCTTTGAGGCAAATCGAGTTCTATTAGTTGTCGATGGAATAAGGATGAATAATGGAATTTTTAGATCTGGGCATTTACAAAATGCCATAACAGTAGATCCAAACAGTCTAGAACGAGTAGAAATTATTTATGGCTCTTCGTCTGTTGGCTATGGTTCCGATGCGCTTGGTGGAGTGGTTCACTATTATACTAAAACCCCAAAAATCAACAATGCCAACAAATTAATAAATTTCTTTTCATCAACCTTTAACAGTTCAAGGCAAAGTATTATTAATCATTTAAGTAGTGAAGCGAGCTTTAAAAAAGCCGCTATTCTAACGAGTTTCACATTCTCAAAATTTGGAGATATTATAATGGGGAAAAATAGACAGCATGGCTTTCAAAATTGGGGATTAGTTGATGAATATTCCTCTAATTCCAGTTCCTTATATTTCGAGTCTCCCTCAAAAAATAGCAACCCTAATGTTCAAAAAAACTCAGGATACAATCAGGTGGACTTTTTACAAAAAATTGTTTTTACGTTGCCGAAAGAAAAGCAGCTTTTAATCAATTTTCAACTTTCAAAATCTTCAAATATTCCAAGATTTGATAAATTAAATGAAACAATAAAAAATAAATTGAGATTCGCTGAATGGAACTATGGACCTCAAAAAAGATTATTAATTTCTCCTCAACTAAAAATATTTCCCAAGAAAAAATTTCTTTACAAGGGTAATATTACAGGTGCTTATCAGTGGGTTAAAGAATCTAGAATTCAAAGAAGATTTGAATCACTAGAAAGAATCAATCAAAATGAAAATGTGAATATTTTTAGTTTGAATGCTGACTTCGAAGTGAGAAAAACTAGGAGAATTAGTGTTGTTTATGGTTTCGAATTTATTGGTAATAAAATAAAATCTGACGCCTTTAGAGAAAGGTTATCAGTACTGGGGAATAAAATTACCAAAACTCATCTTATAGGAAGATTCCCATCCAGATATCCCAACAACGGAAGCTCTTATTTTGTTTCCGCGGCTTATTCAAACTTACGTTTTGATTTGAGTTCAAAATCGTCATTTTCGTTTGGTGCTCGTTACACTTCAACTAAAATTAAAGCAAGTTGGGTTAATGAGCAGTTTTTAAAAAATAAAAATTTAAATCTTAAAACAAAAAATAATGCCCTAACCGGAAGTATTTCGTCTTCATACCGCCCTAATAAAAACATAAAAGCAAATATTCTTTTTTCTACTGGTTTTAGATCACCAAACATAGATGACATTGGAAAAATTAGAGAAAACAGGGGTGTGCTTATTATTCCGAATCCAGAATTGAAACCTGAGTATGTATACAATTTTGAGGGTGGATTAACTTTTTCTAATGAAGATATATTTTCAATTGAAGGACGTTTTTTTAACTCTAATATTAAAAATTATATAGGCAGAGTTATTTCTCCTTTTTCCAACGGTATGTCTGGTAATGATATATGGTCGTTAATTATAGACAGAGAAAAAATGTTTACACAAATAAATGAAAATATTGGAAATGCACGAATTTATGGTGCTTCTATTGATGGAATGGCAGTGATTTTACCTGGATTTAATATTATGGGAAATATTAATTTGACAGATACTACTATAAATAACCGAATAGGTCCACTCCCTTCAATACTCCCTCTATACGGAAATGTGAGAATTAACTACAAAAATCAAAAATTTAATCTGACATTGAGTAATAATTTTAGTGGAAGAAAATTATCAAAAGATTACAGTAGAGGAGGTGAAGATAAAATCGAAGAAACACCAATAATAAATAGTAAAATGGGAAATGAATCGTATTATGGTTCTCCCAAATGGTCGATTTACTCTATTATAGCAGCATTAGACCATTATGAAAACGTAAGGATTTCATTTTCCGTAGAGAATATATTTGATTTACACTACAAAGAATTTGCTTCAGGCATTTCAGCCCCAGGAAGATCAATTATTTTAAATCTTAATGTAAAGTTTTAATTAGTCGAAAAAAATTATAGCTAAAATGCATAAAAAATGCTTATTTTCGGTCATTTAATTTATGCCCTATGGCTTTCAAAGATTATAAACAGCTTGAGTTAAATGGAATTGCTTCCGAAATTCTTGCTTTTTGGGATAAGGATAAAATATTTGAAAAAAGTATAAGTTCAAATGAAAATTCCACTCCATACATCTTTTACGAGGGGCCTCCATCTGCTAATGGCCTTCCAGGAATCCACCATGTTATGGCAAGAACTATTAAAGATATATTTTGCAGATACAAAACGCAGAAAGGATTTAAGGTAGAAAGAAAAGCTGGATGGGATACTCATGGTTTACCTGTGGAGCTAGGAGTTGAAAAAGAGTTAAAGATCACCAAAGAGGACATTGGTGGAAAAATCAGTATTAAAAAATACAACAATGCGTGTAGAGAAGCCGTTATGCGCTATACAGATGTTTGGAACGAGTTGACAAAAAAAATTGGTTTTTGGGTAGATATGGATAATCCATATATAACATATAAAACAAAATATATTGAAAGTGTCTGGTGGTTGCTAAAAGAGATTTACAAAAAGGGTTTGATTTATAAAGGTTACACTGTCCAACCCTATTCTCCAAAAGCTGGCACAGGTCTTAGTTCACATGAACTTAATCAACCTGGAACTTATAAAGATGTTAGTGATGTATCAATTATCGCTATGTTTAAAGTTTTAAATGATAGCCTGCCAGAAGAACTTAAAACAGATTCAGATTTATTTTTACTGGCATGGACTACCACACCATGGACTCTGCCATCCAATACTGCTTTAACAATTAGTAAAAAAATTACTTATGTAGTTATAGATACTTTTAATTTATACACCAAAAAACGTATCAGGGTATTGTTAGCGAAAGATTTAATAGGTAAGGTTTTTGACAATAAGTTTATAGAAATAACTTCTCCTGAAGATCTTTTGATTAGACCCACAGAAAAAAAATTTCCTTTTTTTATTATTACTGAAATAATGGGAGATAAACTCATTAACGTTAAATATGAAAAAATTTGGAAAGATGCACCCTACCCCTACGAAAACCCTGAAAATGCATACCGCGTGATTTCTGGAGATTTTGTGACCACAGACGAAGGAACAGGAATAGTCCATACAGCACCAACTTTTGGTGCAGATGACGCATTAGCAGCCAGTAAGGCTGATCCCCCTGTTCCTCCATTGCTTACTAAAGACAAAAGTGGAGAATTAGTTCCACTCGTTAACTTACAAGGTAAATTCATTAAAGGTCTAAAAATGATAGGGGGTAAGTATGTTAAAAATGAGTATTATGAAGAAGGTCAAAAGCCCGAAAAATCTGTAGACGTTGAAATATGCATAAATCTTAAAGAAAAAAATAGAGCTTTTAAAGTAGAAAAGTATGTTCACTCTTATCCAAATTGCTGGAGAACAGACAAACCTATTCTTTACTATCCTTTAGATTCCTGGTTCATAAGTGTATCTAAGATAAGAGATGAGTTGGTTTCTTTAAACAAAGAGATAAATTGGATTCCCAAAGCCACAGGGGAAAAAAGGTTTAGCAATTGGTTATCTAATGCTAATGACTGGAATTTGTCTAGAAGTAGATATTGGGGGATTCCTTTGCCAATATGGAGAACAATAGATAAGAGAGAAACAAAAGTAATCGGTTCAATTAGTGAATTAAAGAGTGAAATTACTAGGTCTGTTAATTATAAACATATGAAATTCAATCCACTGGAAGACTTTAAGGTGGACAACATGGCGGAAGAAAATTACGATAAGATTGATTTACATAAAGATACAGTTGACGATATAGTTCTCTCAAGTGATGATGGTAAACCTATGTACAGAGAAAAGGATTTGATTGACGTTTGGTTTGACTCTGGTGCCATGCCCTATGCTCAAGTTCACTACCCTTTCGAAAATAAAGATTTTGTAGATGAAAAAAAAATATTCCCTGCTGATTATATTGCAGAAGGTGTTGATCAAACAAGAGGTTGGTTTTACACTTTGCATGTCATCTCAACTATTGTTTTTAAATCTGTCTCTTATAAAAATGTTATATCAAACGGATTGGTTTTAGACAAAAATGGTCAAAAAATGTCGAAAAGACTGGGAAATACTATAGATCCCTTCGACATAATTTCTAAATACGGTCCTGACGCAACTAGATGGTATATGATTTCAAATTCTAATCCATGGGAAAATTTAAAGTTTGATGCAGATGGAGTCGATGAAATATCAAGGAAGTTTTTTGGGACATTATTCAATACGTACTCTTTCTTTGTCATTTATGCAAATATTGATGAATTTGACGCCAATAAACAAAATATTCCTCTTTCAAAAAGACCAGAGATAGATAGGTGGATTATTTCAGAACTCAATCGACTCATAGAGGAAGTAAACGAAGCTTTTGACAAATATGATGCTACCAAAGCAGCTAGGAACATTTCGACTTTTGTAAATGATTTACTAAGTAATTGGTATGTGAGACTGTCAAGAAGAAGGTTTTGGAAGGGAGCATTAAGTGATGACAAACTGGCCGCTTATCAAACCCTTTTCGAGTGCCTAGATAGAGTTTGTAGATTAATGGCCCCATTAGCACCTTTTTTTGCAGATAGACTGTTTTTAGATCTCAACAAGGAAAATCGTTCTGAAGTAAAAAAATCAGTACATTTAACAATGTACCCGTCAAGTAATTCACAGCATAGAAATATTGATCTTGAGAAAAAAATGGATTATGCTCGAGGTATATCCTCATTAGCTTTGTCTATTAGAAAAAAAAATCAGATTAAAGTTAGACAGCCTTTAAAAAAACTCATTGTTCCCGTAAAAAATATCTTGGAAAAAAAATCCATAGAAACTGTTTCAAAGCTAATTTGTTCAGAGATAAATGTTAAGAAAATTGAAATCATTGATGATTCGTCTGGAATTATTGTTAAATACATTAAACCTAACTTAAAGATCTTAGGCCCTAAATATGGAAAAAAATTAAACGAGTTGAAAAATAAATTGGAAGTGCTTGAAAAAAATCAAATCGACTTGTTAGAGAAAGGGGAGAAAATCTCTATTTATATCTCCGGTGAAAAAATTAACATTTCACCATCTGAGGTGTTAATCGAATATAAAGATATAGAAGGTTGGATTGTTGCGAATAATGATAAATTTACTGTTGCTCTCGACACAAGAGTAAATGAAAGCCTTTTTAATGAAGGCCTAGCTAGAGAGTTTATTAATAGACTTCAAAATTTAAGAAAACAGTCAGGATTAGAAGTGACTGATAAAATTATTTTATATTTGACTCCTGACAAAGCCTTAGAGGAGGTATTTGCTGATCATTTAGATTACATTAAGAGTGAAATTTTAGCTACAGATATAATGATTAAAAAAGAAGTTAAGAAAGGGGTAAATATTGTGTTTGATCAAATTAAAACATCAGTTGAACTTAATAAAATTAATCAATAATGAATGATATAATCAAAAATAAATATAGCGACAAAGAATTAAATCAATTTAAAGTTTTGATTGAGGGAAAAATTGAAAAAGCAAAAAAAGATCTTGAATTATTACGAAGTACTTACATGAATGACGGAAACAACGGAACCGATGATACTTCTCCAACTTTCAAAGCTTTTGAAGAAGGTTCAGAAACAATGTCCAAAGAAGCAAATACACAGCTAGCTTTAAGACAAGAAAAATTTATTCGTGATCTTAAAAGTGCTCTAATTAGAATAGAAAATAAAACTTATGGCATATGCAGGGTTACTGGAAAACTTATAAAAAAAGAGAGATTAACCCTGGTCCCGCACGCCACTTTGAGCATAGAGGCCAAAAACATGCAAAAGTAATTTTTTTTAATTTTCTGGTTTTGCTAAAACTTAGTTTGTACTCACAAAACATAAGTCAAAAAGAATGGAAATCAAATGATTTTAATCTCGTTTTTTTAAAGCTAGATTACACAAGTAATGTTACAGTTATTGAGTCAACGTCTGATAACATTTATGTTAAGTATGAGCAAGAGGGAGAATTTAAAGAAAACACTATTTTAAAAACAAGTATTAAAAATAGAGAGTTAAATATTCAAGAAATAATTTCTCCAACTTTAAAAACATTTAACGATAAACTTAGTGTCCATAAAAGAATTGCTAATACAATTAAAGTTGAAGTCCCAATTAACTTTAGGACTATTATAGAAACAAAGTCATGTAATATGAAAATAATGTCTTCTTTTTCAGATATACACATCAAAATAAATGAGGGAAAAATAAATTTAAATCAAAATAAAATCAGAGGAGAAATAAAATCAATTTCAGCTGATATTTTTTGTGTCAATACATTGAGCAAATTACTTCTAAGTTCTAAATCTGGCATTATTTCTGGGCTATATAATAGTTCTTTTATGCCTAATTTAATAATTAAAACTATACGAGGAGATATTCGCAAAGAATGTTTATAAATTAATTATTTTTAGATATGCGTATAAATTTGTCATTCCCAATAATTAATCTCAGAAGAGCCATTTATATAATATTCACTGTAATATTAGTAGATCAAATTTCTAAAATTTATATAAAACTGAATTTCCCTCTAACACTCTACGGTGATGATGCCATAATCGATTATGGGTTTTTTAAACTCCTGTTTATTGAAAATAAGGGAATGGCATGGGGAACGAATCTAAGTGATTTTATTCCTTTTATAGACGATGAAATAGCAAAATTATTACTCTCAATCATAAGAATGATTGCAATATTTTTTCTCGGTTACTGGATAAAAAAATCTTTACAAGAAAAAAGCCCAAATTCTCTAATTCTATCATTATGCCTTATCTTCTCTGGAGCCGTTGGTAATTTAATAGATTCCGTTTTTTATGGAGTTGTCTTTTCACATAGCTATGGGCAAGTGGCAACATTTCTTCCTGAGGATGGGTATGCTCCATTTTTTTTTGGGCATGTTGTTG
>MDTG01038834.1_pt1 | contig 16181 bp, 12 predicted proteins | sample 811421 | NCBI WGS metagenome assembly MDTG01 (sample SAMN05326645, study PRJNA326480) | marine metagenome | isolation source: seawater | place: Pacific Ocean: South East | collected 2011 | reverse complement strand
GTTGCAGTAACAATGAAGAAAATTAGCATAATAAAAACAATATCCAATAATGGTGTTATATTGATTTCACTTTCCTCATCTAATCTCGCTCTTCTTCTCATTTTTTTCTCCTAATATTCAAAAGTTAAGATAATGATAAATTATCCTCAACAAATGAAACTTCTCGTTTTGATCTAGATTCTAACTGCGCAATAAAAAATAGACCAGATAAAGAAGCAACCATTCCTGACATCGTTGGAAGGGTCGCTTTCGAAATCCCAGCAGCCATTGCTCTAGCATTTGAAGAACCTGTAATAGCCATAACATCAAAAACTTCGACCATTCCTGTTACGGTTCCCAGCAATCCAAACAAAGGTGCAGCAGCTACAAGTGTTTTTATGTATAATAAACCACGCTCGGATGATTGTTTTACTTCACTTATTAATTTTTCTCTTATTCTACGAGCATACCAAGAACTATGATCTGATCTCTCATTCCAATCATTGATGGCATTTTTAGAAATACCTTTTTGTGAAGTTGCAAAGTGCCAATAACGTTCGATAATTAATGCCCACATAATAAATGTTGCAAGCATAATAGCTAAAAGAACATCTCCACCTAATTCTATAAAATCACGAAGAGAGCTAAAAGCAAGATCCGGTCTTATAAGTTTAATTAAGAAGTCACCCATTTATATTACCTTTAATCCTTAATTATTAACTAGATTCTGCTTTAGCGGCAATTAAACCAGCGCTCTGTTCTTCTAATACTTGTTGTATAGACCTACTTCTTTGTTGAGCAACAGAATGAAGTAGAACTAATGGTATAGCAGCTGTTAGGCCTAGAACTGTTGTGACCAATGCCTGAGATATACCACCAGCCATCAATTTAGGATCACCAGTACCAAATAAAGTAATAGCCTGGAATGTTACGATCATTCCAGTAACTGTACCTAAAAGACCAAGCAGTGGAGCAACTGAGGATAATAATTTAATAAAATTAATACCTCTCTCTAATGCAGGTAATTCCTTTAGGATTGCATCATCTAGTTTCAACTCCAGAGTTTCTACATCTGCGCTTTTATTAGAATGATAAGCGGAAAGAACGCGGCCAAGTGGATTGTCATCGTTTGGATTATCGACATCTTTTGCTTGTGCATTTACTGATCTGGAAACAACAGTTAACCTAAAAATTCTCTCTGCGGATAAAAGAAGGCCGATTACAAGAAGCCCAATAATAATATAACCTACAATGCCACCTTGATTAACTCTTTCGGATAGACCTGGAGTTTGAATTAATAAACCAAGGATAGCTCCTCTGGATGGATCAATTGCTCCCTTAACAATATCACCCGCATCACCATCAACAACATTATCTCCTAAATCAAGAAACCTAGCTTGAGGCTGTCTTCCAAGCACTCTATATCGTTCATCATCAGGAAGGTATCCTAAAAAATTACCTCTTCTGTCAAATGCTGTCCAAGGACCAACTCTGATAACCTCCTCCTCAGAGAAGCTACCATCTGTATCAACTATAGTTCCAGTAAAATGTTTAACCTCTCCTTGAGCTTTCATTTCTTCGAGAAGATGGTACCAAAGTAACTCTAGTTCTTCGTTTGAAGGAAGCTTTTTTGATTTAGCAAGATCAGTTAGTGTTTGATGTCTTCCAGTCAATTCACCACTGATGATAGACTCTTTAATTTGAGCTCCCATTTCACTAGCAGTTCCTCTAACAACACCAAATAATTCTCCAAAAGCACCTAATCTCTCAGCTTTCAAATCCTCTAGTTCACTTAATTTGACATCATTCTCATCAAATTCTTTTTCAAGAATAACTGCTCTATCCTCCTGAACTTTTAAATCGGCAAGAGTTTTATTCAATATAGATTGTTGCGTATCTTTTTCAGCCACAAATTTGGCAATTCGTTGACGATTTTCTTCCGTATCATAAAGAGCCTCTTCTTGAACTTTAAGAATTAGTTGCTCTAAAGATGTAACTTCTGCAGGAATTTCATTTTCTTCCTGAGCAAAAGAGCCTAAAGGGAAAATAAAAATTGATAAAAAAGAAGTTAATATAATTAATTTTTTTAGCTTGTAATTTTTCATTTTTTTCACCTTTTAATCCGAAGTTATTTCAAGTGGAACCACCATTAAATCTGGCGCCGCTTGTTCATTAGCAATTCTAATTCCAACTTGGATTGGAAGACGATAAGATCCTCCCAACCTTTTCCATTCACCTTCAGATTTATTCCATACAGCTGCATCATCACCATCAAGTGTTTGATAAATGTATGAATTTCTTCCAATCCTTAAGAAATTAACTGTCCTATCATCATCTGGACTAACCTTGCCAGTGTAAGCCTCAATTGTACGACCATATTCATTTTCAATTTCATAAGCTTCTGAAATTTTTCGATATTTCTCAGCTGGAGATGCATCTGGGTTATTCATAAGAGTTCTTAAACCTGCAACTCTCTGTCTTCTTTCATCAATAAGAAATGGGACATCAAGCTCAACAAATGTATCAAGCGCATCTATCATTTTAAACATTAAAGGCATGACTGATCGAGTTAAACTACTTATTCGCGCAATGTCTTCTTCAACTCTAACCATTTTTCTTTCTTGTCTGTCGATAAGAATTTCTAATTGATCATTATATTGCGTAAGATCTATTAGTTGTTGATAGTTCTGTCTGAACTCTTGAACAATAACATTTGTGCTATCATCAAGAGCATCTATTTGACCTTGCGCTTCTTTAGAAGCATTATTTGATTGAGCAAAAAGAGATCTAACAGGATCTAATTGCCTTGATGGATCTTCATTTTTTTGAGCATTAATAGCACTAGTAAATAAAATAACTAATGATAAAAATGCAATCGTTTTAAATTTTATATTTAAAGACATAGCGTCCCCTTCATTAATAATCTAATAGGATAAAAAACCTTATCCTATATATATGTATTTATACAGTTTTAAAATTTTACTGAATTGTCAACCCTGAATTTGTTCCCCTTTTATCATTAGACCAAAAATTATTAGCAGTCTCAAACAATTTAATCAATTTAGAAATAAAAAAAATTATCATTTTTATCTTGCAAATATCAAGGATGGTAACTATATCCTATATAAAAAATGACGCTTGCGTCATATTTATTAATCATATTTATTTTTAGATATAATGAGCAAAACAGTAAAAACTTCGTTAATAACTCTAGCTGCACTTCTTTTCTGGATGTTCACTGGTATTTTTTCATCTGAAGACAAAAGGACTAATTCTGAAGTCAATATTAAAGGTGACAAGATAGAAAACAATTCTGCACTTGTAAGTGCAAAAGTTTTTACTTCCAAACCTAAGATTTCTTTTGTTGTCTTAAGAGGAAGAACAGAAGCAGATCGAAATGTTTTTATCGCAGCAGAAACTACAGGAATTATTGAAAATATTTTTTTTGAAAAAGGTGAAAAAGTAAAAAAGGGGGATATAATCTGTAAGCAAACCGTTGACGCAAGAAAGGCGAAAGTTGATGAAGCAAATGCATTAATGCGACAAAGAGAATTAGAATGGCAAGCTTCTAAAAAACTTGTAGAAAAAGGTTATAGATCACAAACACAATTAGCAGCTTCGTCTGCAGCTTACGATGCCTCTAAAGCTCTGGTAAAGCAAATGGAACAAGAATTAGATAATATTAATATTAGAGCACCTTTTGATGGAGTTTTTAATGAAAAACTTGCAGAAGTTGGCGATTTTTTATCTATTGGAAAACCTTGTGGAAAAGTAGTTGACTACAATCCAATTAAAATTACTGCTCAAGTTTCAGAAAAAGAAATCTCAAATGTAAAAATTGGCATTAATAGTAGTGCTAACTTATCAACAGGAGAAACAGTCCAAGGGCCTTTAACCTATATCTCCAATACTGCCGATCCTGCAACAAGAACATTTAGAATTGAAATGGAGGTTGAAAATGATATCTTTAGTTATAAAGATGGCTTGACAGCAGAAATATTTATTCCGATTAGAGAGATTAATGGCCATTTAATTCCTCCATCCTCATTAACTTTGAATGAAAAAGGTGAAGTAGGTGTTCGACACATTGTTAATAAAAATATTGCTCAATTTTCTAAAGTTGAAATTTTAGGTGATGAAGGTGAATATGTTTGGATAGCTGGATTACCTGAAAAGGTCATTATTATCACAATTGGCCATGAATTTGTATCAAGTGGAGATTTAGTTAATTACAAACTTCAGGATGATAAAAGTTGATTAATCTAATTGATTATATAATGGCTGCGAGAAAAACTACTGTTTTTCTCATGATTATCCTTATTACAATAGGATCCCTTACTTTTATTTCTATTCCAAAGGATGCTGAGCCAGATATAGATGTACCCTTTGTATATGTTTCAGTTGTTCTTCCTGGTATATCACCTGAAGACTCTGAAAGGCTTATAGTTAGACCTCTTGAGACAGAATTAAAAAATATTGAGGGATTAAAAGAAATTTCTGGAATGGCTGCTCAAAATTATGGGTCAGTATTATTAGAATTTGATATTAGTTTTGATAAAGATAAAGTTTTAAGTGATGTCAGGGAAAAAGTAGATCTGGCAAAATCTGAATTTCCACAAGATACCGAGGAGCCTAAAGTTTTAGAATTTAACATGGCAACGATGCCTGTGATAACTGTATCATTGTCAGGTAGGGTTCCAAATAGAACGCTCATTTTGCATGCAAAGGAGTTGCAAAATCAGATAGAACGCATACCTGGCATATTAGAGGCCCCAATAGTTGGTGATAAAGAGGAATTATTGGAAATTCTTGTAAGTCCTTCAAAGCTTGAAAATTATGATGTTTCTCTTGCTGACTTAATAAGATCAATAACAGGCAATAATAGAATTGTTGCTGCTGGTTCAATTAACAAAGGCCAAGGAAAATTCTCTGTTAAAGTACCTGCAGTTTATGAGAATGCTCAAGATGTTTATAACATAGGTATTATTACGCGTGGAGAAAGTACTGTTAAGCTTGGAGATATTGCTGAGATAAGAAGCACCTTTAAGGAAAATGAAACTTATGCTCGCATTGATGGTAAACCTGCAATTCATTTAGATGTAAAAAAAAGAATTGGTGAAAATGTAATTTTAATAAATAAAGAAATCAGAAAGGTTGGAAATAAATATAAAGAGGATAATCTACCTAGCAACATTTTCATAAATTTCTCTGCAGATACTTCTGATTACATTAATGAAATGCTTGGATCTCTATCTAATGCTATTTCAAATGCCATCATAAGTGTTATGCTTTTGGTTATAGCATCATTAGGAATAAGATCTGCTTTAATGGTAGGTATATCAATTCCTACTTCTTTTCTTATGGCAATAACCCTGCTTGCTGTTTCTGGCGGGTATATAAACATGATGGTAATGTTTGGTTTGTTGGTTTCAGTTGGTTTACTTGTCGATGGTTCAATAGTAATGGTTGAATATGCCGATAGAAAAATGGCAGAAGGCCTCGACAGAAAGTCAGCTTATACTCAAGCTTATAAAAGGATGATATGGCCTATAATATCGTCTACAGCAACAACTCTTGCGGCATTTCTTCCACTTGTTTTATGGCCAGGAATTCCAGGGCAATTCATGAAATGGATGCCATTTATGGTGAGCTTAGTATTAGTTTCATCATTATTTTCTGCGCTGATTTTTATACCAGTTATGGGATCGATATTTGGTAAAACAGAACAAAAAAACAAAATCAAGTTGGATGAAGAATTCAATTTCGAAAAATTGCAAGGCATTACATTATCTTATGCAAGGTTACTAGAAAAGTGTCTCAAAAGACCATTTATGGTTTTGATATCAGCAATTCTAGTGGTTTCTACATTAATAGTGCTCTACTCAAATTTTAATGCTGGTTCACAATACTCCGTAGATACAGACTCTAATCAAATGCTAGTGCATGTTAACGCAAGAGGAAATTTATCTCCTGAGGAGCAATTATATCTTTCAGTTGATGTCGAGCAGATAGTAATGAATACCGATGGTGTTGAGCGAGTTCTTACTTCAATAGGTTCTGGCGATGGTTTTAATGTTTACTCGGCAATGGGTGGTTCGGGTAATAGAACTGATCAGATTGCATCATTGATGGTGGAATTAAAACCAGTTCATGAGAGAAGATCAGCAGATAAAATTAAAGATGATATTTTAAGTAAATCAAAACTTTTACCAGGGATTATTGTTGAAGCATATAAAATTGAAAATAAACCTGATACAGGCAAAGATATTCAAATGGAAGTAACTTCAAATGACCCAGATAATCTTAATAAAATTACAAGGCTTATTACCTCAAAATTAGAGAATATGGATGGAATTCAGGAAGTTGATAATACTATGCCATTACCTGGTATTGAGTGGATTATAAATGTTGATAGAGAGCTTGCTGGTCGTTTTGGAGCTGATATATCAACAATTGGTGCTATTGTTCAATTAGTTACAAATGGAATCCTAGTTGATAAATATAGACCTGATAATTCTGATGACGAGGTAGATATTCGTGTTCGTTTCCCAGAAGAATACAGAATGATTGAAGAGTTTGATCAATTAAGAATCCCTACAAGTGAAGGTGCTGTCCCATTATCAAATTTTGTAACAAGGACACCTAATTCAAAAGTATCAACTATTGAAAGACTTGATGGATTAAGAATTTTTAAAATAAGAGCAAATACTTCTATTGATCCCTCAACAGGAAAAAAGTTTCTAGCAGTAGATAAAAGCGGTGAATTAAAGGAATGGATTTTAGAGCAAAACTTTCCTAAGAATGTATTTATCAAATTTGCTGGTGCTGATGAAGAAAGGGAAGAGTCGGCTGCTTTTCTTGGAAATGCCATGGTTGGTGCGTTATTTCTTATGTTCATAATTTTACTCACTCAGTTTAATAGTTTTTATCAAGCAGCTATAACTTTATCTACTGTTATACTTTCTACTATAGGGGCGTTAACTGGTCTTATGATTGTTGGCCAGTATTTCTCAGTTATAATGACTGGCTTAGGTATTGTTTCTTTAGCGGGAATAATTGTTAACAATTCAATTGTCTTAATTGATACATATAATAGATTAAGAGTTCAGCATGACGATCCTTTAGAAACGATATTACATTCCTCTGTCCAAAGATTTAGGCCTATTGTTTTGACAACTGCTACAACAATGATTGCCTTAATACCTGTTGCACTCCAGATTACAATTGGTTGGTTTGATAGAAGTATTGAGTTTGGCGGATTAATGGCGGCATGGTGGGTTCCATTTTCCACGGCTGTAATTTGGGGATTAGGGTTTTCAAGTATTTTAACTCTTTTTCTTGTACCTACCCTTTTAAGTATGCCAATATATTTGAAGAAGAATAACTATAATATTTTAAAATTATTTACTAACAAAACTCAACCAGCAGAGTAAAAATGTTAAAAATTGGTATATTTTGTTCATCGCTTGACGGTGAAAAGATCTTTTCTGAAAAAGCGAGAGAATTAGGCGATTTATTAGCAAATAAAAATTACTCTCTTGTATTTGGTGGGGGTAAACTTGGCTTAATGGGCGATTTAGCTAAAAGCGTTAAAAGAAATGGTTCAAGCGTAATTTCAGTCATTCCTAGTTACTTAAATAAGCCTCACATTATCTTTGATAAGTCAGATGAAATTTATGAAACCAAAGACTTATTTGATAGAAAAAAAAAATTAATTGAATTATCAGATATTTTAATTGCACTACCCGGTGGTATAGGCACTTTAGATGAAGTATTTGACGTGCTTGCATTATTTGCTTTGGGTGAAACTGATAAAAAAATATTTTTATTAAATATCAGTAATTTTTGGTCACCATTACTTGAATTAATTCAACACCTAAAAAAAAATAAAATGATCAGACATGATGATGATAAATTTATTGAGGCAAGAAGTTTAAAAAATTTATATATTTGTGACAGTGTTGAGGAAATATTCTCTCACCCAGAATTTACTTAATGTCAGATTTTATTAACTTATAATTGATCGAATCCATTAACGCTTCAAATGAGGCTTCTATAATGTTTGGACTAATGCCGACTGTAAACCAACTTTGATTTTTGCTATCTGAGCTCTCGATAACAACTCTTGTAATAGCTTCAGTACCTCCATCAAGTATACGGACCTTATAATCAACGAGTATAAGATCTTGAATATACTTATTATAAATACCTAAATCTTTTCTTAATGCATTGTCTAGTGCATTAACTGGTCCATTACCCTTGCCCACTGATTTGATAATCCTATCATCGACATTAATAGATATAGTTGCTTTTGATCGAGAGCTCTTATCTTTAGCTCCAGCAATTGTAACCTCGTAGTTTTCAACCGAAAAGAAACTCGGAACTTGATCTAAAACATTTTTTGCAAGTATTTCAAAAGAAGCACCAGCCCCATCATACGAATATCCTTGAAATTCTTTTTCTTTTACTATCTCTAGAAGTGTATTAATTCTCTTGTCATCTCTGTTAATATCCATGCCAATTGATTCAAGTCTTGAGAGAAGATTTGATTTACCAGCCTGATTTGAGACCAATATTTTTCTGTTATTACCTACAAGTTCAGGGTTAATATGTTCATATGTCGTTGGATCTTTCATAACTGCCGATACATGAAGTCCGCCTTTGTGAGCGAATGCATTTTCTCCAACATAAGGCTGATGATTGTTAGGATGTTTATTTAGAATATCATCAACAAGGCGAGATAAATTTTTCAATTCTGATAATTTACTAGCATCAACAGAAATATCATATTTTTCAGAATATTCTTTCTTAAGTAGTAATGTAGGAATTATAGAGATCAAATTGGCATTGCCACATCTTTCACCTAACCCATTAATAGTTCCTTGAAGATGTCTTGCACCCGCATCTATTGCTGCAAGGCTATTTGCCACAGCATTTTCCGTATCATTGTGGCAATGTATCCCGATCTTATCTCCAGGAAATTTTTTTGTTATTTCAGTTACGATATTAAAGATTTCATTGGGAAGGGTTCCTCCGTTTGTATCGCACAAAACAACCCATTCAGCTCCAGACTCTAATGCGGCTTCAATACATTTATATGAAAATTTTGGATTTGATTTAAATCCATCAAAAAAATGTTCGCAATCGATAAGTGGTTCTTTGCCATTTGACATAACTGATAACACAGAATCTTTTATTGCATCAATATTTTCTTCTAGAGAAATCCCTAGAGCTAAATCAACATGAAAATCCCAAGTTTTAGCAACTAAACAAATTGAGTCAGAATTTGTATCAATTAATGATCTAAGTTGAGGATCATTATCAGCTGACCTCCCAGATCTTTTAGTCATTCCAAAAGCGGTAAATTTTGCGTTTGAAAAACTATTATTCTGCTCAAAAAATTTTGTATCAGTTGGATTCGCACCTGGCCAACCACCTTCAATATAATCTATACCAATACCATCTAAAGCATTAGCAATATTAACTTTATCCTGAACTGAGAAATCTACTCCTTGGGTTTGCTGACCATCCCTAAGTGTAGTATCAAATAAAATAACCTTCGCTTTGGACATATTATTTTCTCTTTAATCTTTCTAACACTTTATTATAGCCCATTAATAAAATAAGTTTATTTAATTCTGGTCCTTCTGTCTTACCTGTTAATGCCAGTCTTATTGGCATGAACAAATCCTTGCCTTTTTTTTCAGTTTTTTCTTTTATTTTCAATATCCACTGATCCCATGTTTCTTTATTCCATGGCTCTTTTGGCAAGAGATCTTGAGCAATTTTTAAAAATTCTTCTTCAATATTTAAATCAATATTTATTGGCTCATCTATAATCTTAATCCAATCAACAATCTCTGATATGTTTGATATATTTAGCTTAATACAATCCCAAAGTTCTTCATTAAAGTTTCCTTTATTATGCCCAAGTAGCAAAGAAACTTTTTCAAAATTATAATTTGAAATTAGTTGGGTATTAAGTTTATGAAGTTGGTTATTGCTATACCGTGCCGGTGCTCTGCCTAATGATGTGATCTCAAATTTATTTGATAAAAGATTTAACGAATTAAATGCCTTGATATCAACTGAACTTCCTATAGACGCATTTAGAGAATTAATTGCATTTGGGTCAATACCATCTTCTCTAAGTTGATTAACCGAAGCTGCAGAATTTCTTTTTGAAAAAGGTTCGCCGCTTTCTGAAACCAATAATGAGTTATGTCCAAATATTGGTATATTTGAGCCTAGAGCATTAAAAATTTCAATTTGTATACCTGTATTAGTAATATGATCTTCACCCCTTATTATATGAGTTATATTCAAGTCAATATCATCTACAACGCTTGGAAGATTATATAAATAATCTCCATCCTCTCTCTTTAAAACAGGATCAGATTGGGCTGCTAAATCCACATTAACTTCACCTCTAATTAAATCTGTAAAAGTAATTTTTTTGTTAGATAGCTTGAATCTCCAGTGAGGTTTTTTTCCAGAGTCTAAAAGGGAAGTTATTTCATCGTTAGTAAGTTTTAAAGCCGCCCTGTCGTAAACGGGTGGCATCCTTCTAGCAATTAATCTTTTTCGTTTTTTATCCAATTCGTCTGACGACTCAAAACATGGATAAATTAATTCTTTACCTTTAAGAAGTTCGAAAGCTTCATCATATAAATCAATTCTTTCAGATTGCTTATAATATTCATCGCTGTTTAAACCCAGCCAGTTAAGATCTTCATTAATTTCATCAATAAAGTTATCTTTACTTCTCTCTTTATCAGTATCATCAATTCTTAAGATAAATTTTCCATTGTTTTTTTTTGAAACTAAATAATTTAGTAATGCAGTTCTTACATTGCCTACATGTAATAAACCTGAAGGACTGGGCGCAAATCTTGTTATATAACTACTCAATTTTATCTCTATATTTATTAGTTATTGGATATCTTCTGTCCCTTCCAAAATTTCTAAGACTTATTTTAACTCCTGGAGCTGACTGTCTTCTTTTATATTCAGAAATATATAACAGGTTTTCCACCTTTTTTATTTCTTCCCGTGAAAACCCTTTTTTCTCAAGATCACTTGTACTTAACTCATATTCTATTAGGCCTTCTAATATTTGATCTAGTTGATCATAAGAAGGTAAAGAGTCGGTGTCCTTTTGATTATCTCTAAGCTCAGCTGTTGGTTCTTTATTTATTATTGTTTCAGGAATTATATCTTTTTTAGGTAATAAAACTTTTTGAGGTACATTTACATTTCGCCAATTTGCAAGAGCGTATAATTCTGTCTTGTAAATATCTTTTATAGGATTAAATCCACCATTCATATCTCCATATAAAGTAGAATAACCAACAGAAACTTCTGATTTGTTTCCTGTAGTTATTAGCATTTTACCTTTCTTATTTGATATAGCCATCAAAATGGTGCCTCTTATTCTTGATTGCAGGTTTTCTTCTGTTATATCTGTTGGTAGCCCCCTAAATAACTTTTTCAAAGACTCCTCTAAGGATGAAAAAGTACTACCTATTGATATTGAGTCTAATTGTATTTCAAGTCTTTTTGCGCAATCCTCTGCATCTTCCAGGCTATCTTTAGACGTGTAAACAGATGGAAGCATATAAGCATTAACTTTATCTTTTCCAAGAGCATCAACTGCTACAGCTGCACAAAATGCAGAGTCAATACCTCCAGATAAACCTAAAATCACTCCGGGGAAATTATTTTTGGTAACATAATCTCTTAAACCAATAACTGTAGCCATATAAATGTTTTCCAAATCAGAGGTCTTGGCCTTATCGAAATGTAAATTTTTAAAATTGTTTTGATCTATATCAAATTCAACTACAGATTTATTTTCATCCCAAGAAGGGGCTTCAAAAACTATTTCTTTATTTCCATTCATTACAAGGCTACTTCCATCAAAAACAAGTTCATCCTGCCCCCCAACTTGATTAACATATATAAAAGGTATTTGAACATCAGTTACTCTGTCTTCAATAATTATTTTTCTCTGATTAATCTTATATTTATCAAATGGAGACCCATTTGGAGATATTATTAAATTACAGCCTTGATCTTTAAGCTCCCGACAAACATTATCCATCCATATATCTTCACAAATTGGTACACCCAACTTAACCCCTCTAAAATCAAAAATTTTCGGAGCATCATTTTTACTGAAAACCCTTTTTTCATCAAAAACGCTATAATTAGGTAAATTAACTTTTTTTGAAAAACCAATTAGCCGGCCTTTATCTATGATTGCAGCAGCATTAAAAAGTCTATTTTTCTCGTAAATTGGTAGACCAATAATTAATCCTAATTGTTTTTCTTCTGAACATTTAATTATTAAATCTAATGCAGAATTACAGGCTGACACGAATGACGTTTTTAAAACTAGGTCCTCAGGAGGATAGCCAGATAAATAGAGCTCTGAAAAAACAACCAAATCAGAATCTAATTTCTTTGCTTCTTCAAGTACATCAATTGCTTTATTTAAGTTACCCTCAATGTCTCCAACAATATTATTCAATTGTGCTAAAAATATTTTCATTTTTCTTTGGTCTCATATTTATCATATATTTAAACAAGTTTGCTTATTTATTATAACATTATATATATTTATCAATGTCTTTATCAAAGGGAGTTGATTATGAGCAACAATCGAAGTAAAGAAATTCATTTAGCTAGCAGACCAAATGGATTTCCCAATTATGAAAATTTTTCAGTGAAAGAAGTTGACCTAAGTGATCCAAGTAATAACGAAGTTTTAGTAAAAAATTTATGGATGTCAGTTGATCCTTATATGAGGGGAAGAATGATGGATAGAAAAAGCTATGTTCCACCTTTTCAAATTGATCAAGTACTTGAAGGTGGGGCTATCGGTATAGTCGAAAAATCAAACTCTAGCCAATTTAATGAAGGCGAATATGTTATGTCGAATTTTGGTTGGAGAGAATATTTTGTATCTAATGAAAAAAATTTAAAGTTAATTAATCCACAATTCGGTCCAATTCAAGCTTATTTAGGTGCTCTTGGTATGCCAGGTTTAACTGCATATGCAGGCCTTTTAGAAGTTGGTAGACTAAATGATGGAGAAAATGTTTTGGTTTCTGCAGCTGCAGGCGCAGTTGGATCGATAGTGTGCCAAATAGCCAAAGCAAAGGGTTGTAAAGTTTATGGAACTTCCGGTTCTGATGACAAATGCAAATGGCTTGAAGAAGAACTTGGTATAGACAAAGCGATAAATTATAAAAAGGCTGAAAATTTGATATCAGAATACAGAACTCAAATAAATGGTGGTATTGATGTTTATTTTGAAAATGTTGGTGGTGATCATCTTGAAGCTGCTATTAATATTTTAAATATAGGAGGAAGAATTGCACTTTGCGGTATGATTGATCAATACAATGATGAATCTTCTAGAAGCGGTCCATCTAATCTAATGATGTTAATTATGAAAAATGCAAGTATGGAGGGCTTCATAGTATCTAAGTACAATCATCTTCAAGAACAATTCTTAGCGGACATGAAAGGATGGATTGATTCAGGTAAATTATCTTGGAAAGAGACTGTAGTTGAAGGTATTGATAATGCGCCGAAGGCTTTTATAAATTTATTTTCAGGAAAAAATACTGGTAAAATGCTTGTAAAAATATCATAAGATAAATATGAGTGATTTACGAATTGAAGATTTAATTACCGATTTCAATTTTTTTGATAATTGGGAAGATAAATATAAATATATAATTGAATTAGGAAAAAATTCATCCTCACTAGACGATAACGAAAAAAATAATGAAAACAAAGTTGATGGTTGTGCAAGTCAGGTTTGGCTTGTTACAAAAAGAGAGGAATTAAATAGCAGACTTATTTTACAATTTAGAGGTGACTCAGATGCTTTAATAGTAAAAGGTTTGGTTGTCATTCTTTTCTCCATATTTTCAAATAAATCACCGGAAGAGATAATTGAAATAGATGCTTTTGAGATATTAAGAAAACTTGATCTAGAAAAAAACCTTACCATGCAAAGATCAAATGGATTATCCTCAATGGTAAAAAGAATAAAAAAAGAAGCGCAAAAGTATATCTAATCATGAATAATATATTTTTATATTATATGATTGGACAAGGATCATGGTTCCTTTCTCAAGGTCTCCAAATGGTTCTTTTTCCAACAATCCTAGTATTAATGCTAAATGTTTCTCCAGCTTTTTATGGTTTAGCGCAAGTATCAATTCTTGCTCCTTCAATTTTTTTAATTGTATTAGGTGGAACGATTGCTGACAGGACTGATACAAGAAAACTATTGGGAATTATTCATTTATTAGCAACTTTACCATTATTTCTGATACTGTTTGGGCTTAATTATAGTTTTTTATCTTTTCAGATTATGATTCTTTATGGTTTAACTACTGGAACAGCTCAAGCTTTTGCACTTCCAGCAAGAGATAGTTTACTGAATAAAGTTGCTAACGGAAATATTCAAAAAACCGTAATTACAGCAATGCTAATTCAATTTATTTGTCAACTGAGTGGAATGAGCATGGGAGGTTTAGCTGATAACTGGGGAATTTTTCCTCTGGTTATAATGCAAATTATTGCTCTTCTGGTCGGTGGTTATTTCGCATTTCGTCTTCCAAAAAAAAATGAGGTTTCTTCATTACCAAGGATGAATGAAATGCTTCAAGAAATAGGAGAAGGATTTGCTGAGGTAAAAAAATCAAAAGAAATACTCCCTGTTGTCATAGCAATGGGTATTGTTGGTATTTGTTACATGGGAAACAATCTTGTGGCTCTTCCATATATTACTACTGAGAGATATGGTCTTGGATCTGCAGGATTTGCAATAGTCACATCCTCATTTTGGGCAGGGACAGTTTTTTCAAATCTTATTTTAATTTTTAATCAACAATTAAAAAATTGGGGAAAAATAATGGTATTTAATCTTTTTTTTGGAACCATTTTAATTTTCTTAATATTCAATATTCCATTTTGGTTATTTTGCATTTTAGTTTTCTCTTGGGGAAGCGGAGCAGGTGTAGTTATATCAATTAGCAGAACAATAACACAAACTTTTGCAAAAGAGTCTCATAGAGGAAGAATATTATCTATATATTCTCTGGCTATTTTTTCATTTGGACCTTTAGGGGCGCTAATTTGTGGTTTTATAATCGAAAATTTTGGAATAGCAAACAATGTTATTATATCTTCATTAACAGCTATGATAGCGCTTTCAATTTTAGTTATTAAAACCGATATTTATAAAATTAAAGCCCCAAAATAAAATTATGAATATTCTTTTTCATCCCACCAAGGATAGTAATTTGGCATATCTTCAATTCCATCTGAAAAGTTTGCTTCTCTTTTTTCTAAAAAAGAAGTAACGCCCTCTTTTGCATCTTTCATTCTGCCTCTGGCAAAAATTCCTCTACTATCAATCTTATGTGCCTCCATAGGATGGTCTGCTCCAGCCATTTTCCATAACATTTGTCTTGAGAGAGCAACTGATACTGGTGCACAATTTTTTGTTATCTCAAGCGCAATTTCTTTTGCATCATCGAGTAGTTTATCAGCTTTATGAATTGACCTTACTAGTCCACCTTTAAGAGCCTCTTCTGCAGAAAATACTTTGCCTGAATAAACCCATTCAAGAGCCTGAGAAATTCCGACTATTTTTGGTAAAACCCAAGAAGAGCAAGCCTCAGGAACTAATCCTCTTCTTGCAAAAACAAAGCCATATCTTGCTTCCTCAGAAGCCATTCTAATATCCATAGCAAGTTGCATAGTGACTCCAACCCCAACCGCAGGACCGTTACATGCAGAGATGACTGGTTTTAGACAATCAAAAATCCTTAATGTAACTAAACCTCCGCCATCCCTAATACTTGGGTTGGACCAATCAATCTCTCCATCATCTAAAATGGCACCTTGCTTATCTTTGCGATCACTGCGGCTCTCAAAATCAAATGTTTTTGCTCCTGCAGAAAGATCGGCTCCCGCACAAAAACCTCTACCTGCACCTGTAACTATTATTGCTTTTACATTATCATCTTTATCAGCCTCATCAAATGCCTTGATTAGATCGGTCTGCATTTGGAAATTAAAAGCATTTAATTTATCAGGTCTATTCAGTGTAATCGTTAAAATATTATCTTCTATTTCATATAACAAAGTTTCAAAACTCATTTTTTTCTCCAATC
>MDTG01110783.1_pt1 | contig 16183 bp, 9 predicted proteins | sample 811421 | NCBI WGS metagenome assembly MDTG01 (sample SAMN05326645, study PRJNA326480) | marine metagenome | isolation source: seawater | place: Pacific Ocean: South East | collected 2011 | reverse complement strand
TGATAATATTTATTTTGGTAATTTATATAATAATTACAGCACATATGGATTAATCCAATTTAATACCAAATATATTAATCATACTAAACATTCTTCTTTAAATATTTATTCCACAAATGATAACAGTTTAAATAAGTTAATTTATTCTAATCCAAAAAACGATACCATTTACTTTAATAGTAATATGATTGATGTTAATGGTGCATTATACAGCAGTGACGACCGACTTAAGCACCAAGAAAGAACTATAAGTGGTGCTTTAGAAACAATTGATTTATTAACACCCAAAAGTTATTTAAAATCAAAAAATATGTACGATTACAATTTCACATTAAATGAAAATCATAGCAACTTACAAGAAGGAGATGTATTGCGAAAAGAAACTGGATTGATTGCCCAGGATTTATTAAAGGTACCAGGTGGTAACGATTATGTATATCAAAATCAAGATGATTCAACCATTCCAATGAAAGTAGATTATAATAGTATTTTTAACTTAAATATAAAAGCAACTCAAGAGTTAAATGAGAAACTTGAACAAAAATTTAACTTATTAGAACAAAAATTAACAAATGCCAATTTAGAAATAACTACTTTAAAAGTGGAATTAGAAAATACAAAACAAAAACATTCCGAAACATTATATGATTTAAGTTTAACGAAAACAAATTTAGAAACCGCAAATAAAAACATAAGTACAATGCAACAATTAGTTAATACTGATATTTCTAATGTTAAACTAACTATGGAAGAAAATATTAACAAAATAAATCTTGATATTAGCGATTGTTATAGTAAATCACAAATAAATAATACATTATTAACAGATAACATTAATACTTTGGAAAAAAAATTAAAAATATTTAAATCTGATACAAATAAAAATATTAATAATTTTGAAAATAAAATGACTATCTTTAAATCTGATATGAATAATATGTTAGAATTATATAAATTATTAGTAAAGAATCAAAATAATATTTTAAATATTTCTGAACCAGAACCAGAACCAGAACCAGAACCAGAATGGAACTTTGAACCGGAACCAGAACCGGAACCAGAACCGGAACCAGAACCGGAACCAGAATTAGAAGAAGAACCACATCCGTATTCTTAACATTTTAATTAAATAAATTAATAAATAATAATTCTATTTATTAATTATAATGTCAGATAAATTTAATTGGGATAAAGATGGTCAAATTTTTTTAACATTTCAAGATAATAAAATTGGATTTATTAACAATTCTTCATACGGTGCTATTGATTTTGGTAGTAATTATTTTATAATATTACCAAGTGGTACAAATGATCAAAGAATTGATATTAGTGGTTGCTTTCGCTTTAATAATACATTAGGTATATTAGAAGGATACCGTGGAGGGGATTGTTCTGGTTGGCATCCATTATACAATCAAGGAAGCGATGATATGAAAACAAGAATTTCGTTTGATGATGGTTTAGATTTAAGTTATAATATACATTTTTATACGAATAATAATAAATGTATGACATTAACAGAAGATGGAAGTTTATGTATAGGTTTGGAAACAGGTGATAAAAAAATAAACATCGACGGAACTACAAATTGTGATAATTTATATTATAATGGAACATTATTTAAAACTATACCCGATTATATTTATAACGATTTATCTATTAATGATACAAGCAGTTATAGATACAGTGGATACAACGATACACATACAGTAGATGTTAGTCAAAATTTAGATGTTTCTGGATTAGCTACTATAAATAAAATTTATGTTTATAATGAATCTTACAATAATAATAATCAACCATACAGTGTTAAATTAAGAGGAGATTTTCGAACATCACGTTTAGAATTAAGTGATATGAATTACGATAATTCTTTAAATATAGGAAATAGTTCTGATAATTTACCTTATTCTAGAAACGGTGATGTTAGAGTTAATAGTACATCAAAACATTTTCAAGTATATTATAATAGTAGTTGGCAAACATCAAAAAGTCTTCAACGTCCTTTTATGGCTTTTGATTCTAGTGGAACATCCATCTTTGCAGACTCAAACGCATTAGGCGGATTAACTAGGATTAACTTATCAGGTGGCAAATATATCACAAATGATTCAACAACATTTAGTTGTACAGGTGGTGGAGCTACTACAAGTAAATTTACGATAAATTATTCTGGGGTATATTTATTAACATTGGGTGTGGTTTTTTCTAGTTCTAATATTATTTTTAGATATATATTTTTTAAGTCAGAAAATAGTGATTCTGATACTTCTATAACATCAACTAGTTTTTATTCACCTGGTACTAGAGATTATTTATTTAATGATTCTAGTAATGTTTTATGGGCAGATACTGATTCTACAAATGTTAATACAGATGGATATTCTTACTATGAACAAGTGCAAGATTTTGGAGCTATAGAAGGTGAAGGATTATCTGAAAAAACTATACCGTTTGTTTTAGAATCCGGTAAATCAATAACAATGTTTGCCGCTTATCAAGGTACTTTTGAAAAATTATATATGCGATTTTTAAAATTAGGACCATTAGATTCAATTACAAGTGGAACTACAGATATTTATAGAGGTTTTAATACATATACGGTAACTGGAACATATGAAGAAAATACTTATATTTCTACTACTGATAGTATAGAATACATTAGTATTAGATTTTTAGATGACGGAGTTATTACATTCGATCAAGATACAGAAGTAGATGTATTACTTGTTGCGGGAGGAGGAGGAGGAGGTACTGGTAACTATAATTATGATAATGATAATAATGGTCTCGGGGGTGGTGGTGGTGGTGGTGGTGGTGGTGGAGTATTGGTTTCAGAAGGAGTTATTTTTACATCTAATGTAACAAATAATATTACGGTTGGTGATGGTGGGGCAGCTCCTAGAATTTATTGGTACAATTGGCAACGTTTGGCATATTCTTCAGGAGAAGATACAAGCATTGTAGAAAGTAATGGAAACAGTTATTCTATGACAGTAAATGGTGGCGGTGTTGGTGCATGTAGTTCAGCCTACAGTGACGCGGCTATGAGAGTTGGACAGTCTGGAGGTAGTGGCGGGGGTAGTGGCTGGTTGTCGGGTGGGGGCAGTTATGGAGGAGGTTCTGCACAGCAAGGAACTATAACTTACAGTTATACATCAGCAACTTTTTATGGAAATAGAGGAGGAAATGGTCTCGAATTTACTACAAGAGATTCAGGAGGAGGGGGTGGTGCAGGGGGAACCCCGACGCAAAATGGATACGGACAAAATGGAGGAGATGGTATACAAAATAATTATTATAATGGGTATCCTATTTATTATGGTGGTGGAGGGGCTGGGGGAGCAGACCCTGGTGGCGGAAATGGTGGACTGGGAGGAGGAGGTGGGAGGGGAACTAATGGTACTGATGGATTAGGTGGTGGTGGTGGTGGTGACTCAGGGACAGCAGATCGTGGGAACAGTGTCAACGGATACGGCTTTGAAGGTGGCTCCGGGGTTGTCATTTTACGTTTTAAACCTATAGGATAGAATTATTTACCATATTATAAATAGTTAACTATTTGTTAATAATTTATATTGATATAGAATATATGTCAAAAGTAAAGTATACCTTAACGGAAAATTCAATAGAAAAAAATTCACTAATATTTGATACAGATACAAATTATATTGGAATAAATGTTAAAAATCCAAGAACTGTTTTAGATATTAGTAATAACGATGAAAAAATAATAATACCACGAGGATATAACTCAGGAAGAATTTACAATACAGCCAACTATACTGATATTAGCGGAGCTATACGTTTTAACATTGAGTTGGATAGTTTTGAAGTTTATAGTAAAGAACCAGATGGTACAACAAATGGTCTAAATGCCGGTAATTATAATTGGCGAAGTATTTCAAGACTTGTGAATTATGATGGAAGCAGTGAAATTTTTTTAGGAAATATAAAATCAGGTTCTACCGTGGATGTTTCTAACTATCAATTTTCAAATATCACATTTAAAACAAATAATGTAAATCGTATGACTATACACAGAGATGGTATTGTTGAAGTAGATGACGATTGTAGTAATAATTACCCTATTTTTGAAACAGCTTTTGATACTTCTTATATTGGTGTTGAATGGGATGATAGTATCCTTACTTACAATTTTTATGAATATAATATAACTACATCGTCTTATACCACAACACACGATCCATTAATATTATATATTACAAAGACATACTACTTTTTTAGAAAAGATCAATCAAATTACGATAATTCGTTTTCTATATTTAATAGTAGTTATGATGAAGATTTTATAAATTTTTCCGGAACAGGCAATAATACAATTGGAATAACCGGCTCTCAATATTTAATTTTAAATTTTGATTTATCATATAGTAATTTAAACGCATATAGTTGGATGAATTTAAATAATACCGATTCAAATAGTAATTATGTTAGTAGTACTTTAAATATTGTAGATAATATTAATCATATTTGGGTTGACGGAGGATTTTATGTGTATCCTTATTATTATTTTTACGAGGGTACAAATGATACACCAGATTTAGATAAACAATATTTTAATTTAACTTTAGACATTCAAAAAATATACCGGTTTCATAGGATAAAACAAGCAACTACTCATCCATTTTATATTAGTGATCAAGGTGGTAATCAATATTCAAGTTCAATTATATCACTTTCTGGTTATGGAAGTTATACTAGTGGTATTACTGGAAATTCATATATTGATTTAAGTTTTAATTTATTAGACTACTATAACGATAATATAATATCTCATAAACAATTTAATATAACCTCTCATAAACTATATTATTATTGTACATCCCATTATTCTATGGTTAATACTTTTCATCTTATGAATTCACGCCCATATTTAAAAACTTCTTCATCTATTAATACGACAAACAGTTTGATTGTTAACAATACAACTATCGATAATACATTAACATCAGCACACATAGATTTATGTGGTAATGGAACTGGTTCAATGACAGAAAATATAACCAGTTCTAGTTTATTAACTATTAACGATACATTAACTCTTGAAAATAACGCAAATTTAAAAATAAAAGAACATGGTAAATTTAAATCTAGCACAGGAAATACAACCATAGGAACTACTGATTCTACTGATTGTTTTGATGTAGCAGGTGATATTTATATTGGAGGAAGTGATTTTAAAGCGGATTGTTTAGATATATCAGGATTAGGAACTACCGGAATTTATATACCAACTAACGTTACTGATCCATCATTAGGACATTTAAGATTAAATTCTACATCTTCTTTTTATGGTCATAACGATTCTTCAATTGAAACCAGTACAAATAGTTCAATAGATTTAGCTACTCTTTATGATATTAACAGTTATGACAATACTTTTTTAGAATACTATAACGGTGATGTATGGCAAAATGTAGATCAAGGCAGAACAAGAGGTAATACAAATAGCTATAGTAGACCACCATATATGGTATTTTATACAAGTGGAATGAATTTATTTACTAGTAGTAGTTTAACTCGTCTAGGACATTATGATACAACTAATGAAAACTATAAAATTTCGACTGATCATCCATATTTATTTGGTTATGCCGATGGAACAAATGGAGGAATACTTGTAAATCAAGCGGGAGTTTATATGGCTACATTTGTAGCTAGAACCAGTGGCGCAACAGAAATTGCTTTTTCTTTATTAAAAGATACAACAACAGATGCTAGTAATAATTTAGATTCTTCAGTTAATGAAACTTCTTCTAATATAGAGTATCTTTATAAAGATGATAGTTTAACTTGGTATGGAAATGATGTAAGTTGTGGAAGTATTAATCTTTTAAAAGAAACCATATTTAAACAAACCTTTATGTTTACTTTAGATGCTCCAAGTACATTAATTCTTAAAGTTTCAACCAGCAATGATGAATTAAGTAAAATACAACTAAGAATTACGGCAATGTCTTTTTGGGATCCAAGTGAAATAACTGAAATCGATATTTATTGATAACTTTTATATTGTATTTAATTATATATGTCACAATTTTTTAAATTACATAATATTATTTTTGATATGAGTTTAAATATTGGAATAAATACAACATTAACTGATTTAGAGCCCTTTTCTAGTGGTAGAATTATGAAAATAATAGATCCATCAGGTTACGGTATTGTTTTACCGTATTTAACTAATGATATTTCTTTTGTTAACCTTTTTATTGGTTCATTTACATATAAATTAAATTATGATTTATATAGTGCATATACATTACAAGGATTTTGTGATTTTAATCCATATTATATAGATAATGTAGGGAAAGAAGTAGATAGTAATAACAATGTATATATTTATAACCCTACCAGAATTGATTTTAGTAATAATAAAATTTGTTTTTGTATAAATTCTTTGAATGGGGATGTAGTTGAGAAATTTGTAATAAATTCAGATGGTAAAGTTGGTATAGGAAAAGGAGACATAATATATGATTATGAACCTACCTACCAATTAGATGTAAATGGTAGCATTGATTGTCAAGAATTTTATTTAAATGGAACTCTTTTAAATCCCGCAGAAACACATAATTTAACTAGTGTAACAATAACTAATAGCAATATATCTTATAATATTAATATTAGTAAAATAGAAACAAATAATTTAACAATTAATAATTGCTTAACAATTATGCAAACATTAGATATTTCAAATTATCTTTATATTAATGGTACGTTTATAGGAAACGCAATATATAAATATACTGATGTTTCAAATGAAACTTATAAAGACTCAAGTGATAAGATGTATATACATGATGTAGATGTTAGTAGTGTTGGATTACCAAAAATGACAGATGAAACATCTGTAGATGTAAGTTCCATATATTATAATACAAGTGATTACAGTATTAAAAATAGTACTAATACAATTTTAAACTCATCTTCAAGCGATGTTACAACAACTCCTGATTTATTTAATAATTCAGCACCAACTGGTTATTTAGATGATTATGGAGTAAAATCAATAACGTATGATAGTAACTGGTGGGGATTTGAATTACAAACTACTGATAATAGTATGACTTGTATGGGTAATATGAGTGATAGTATAACGGATAGTGGTGTAAATAGTACAGGATCTATTTCAGTTACTGTTAGTGAAAATGGTTCGGATGTATTTGATTTTTATACAGAATCACAAGTTAGAACCGGATTTAATATTAAAAAAAGTGGATATTATTATGCTACGGTTGTTTTTCCATTAAATGGTTCTGCTTATTCTGATATTAATTTTACTTTTGGATTTTTAAAAAATACTTATTCTGGAACACCTACACAAAATTATTTACAAACGTGGTCTGATTTTTATCAATTATCAGATATATCACCATTAGATGATAATGATTCATTAAATAAATTTGGTGTTATTAAAGATACTAATTATCAAATAGAAGGTTTTTCTTCTGATTCACCCGGAGCAACCCCATTACCTGGAGTAATAACTGGTAGAACAGTTACTCAAGCAGATTCGAACGCGTCTATGAATTATTCGTATGAATATTCATTTCCTTTTTGTAATAACAACAGATGGTCCTCATTTTGTTTCTTTTTTTGCAACCTCTGATAACAATGACTATAGTATACATAATGGACTACGTATTAGATTTATAAAATATGGCGATTTAGATGAATCTGATTTTATAACTACTACTTATGGTAGCAATACAGTTGATAATCAGATTTCTACTAATCAAGCAGGGGTAGTAATACCAGCTTCTACTACTATTTCATGGTTAAGTAATTATGCAACAAATGGTATACCTAATAATATTTCTGCTGATGTTCAAGTAGCTACATTAACGGCAGATACGGGTGATGCTATATCATTTACAATTGTTTCTTATAGCGGATATAATAGTAATAATAATCAAGATGTAGATATAAATTATTCTCCATTTTATACAAGCTCAAACCAATTATTAACAAATGGTCTTTCGTTTCCATCTCAATTTTCAAGATACGATATTACTGACATTTCATTTCAAATTACAGCGAGTAATAAAAATGGTTCACAGCCAACACCGAATAGTACAATTATTTCTATTAATTATCCAGTACCATCTGAAACAATTATATCTTGGGAGGATAATTTTACTAGTGGATTTATTGAAATAGATACAACTCAAAATATTACTATTGCTACATTAACTAGTGATACAGGAGATGAAACGGGGTTTACGCTAAGTACAACTACTAGAGGATATCAATTACTTCAAATAGTAGGTTCTAATTTAAATTTATATGGTGTTTTAGCACAAAGTGATGTAGGAATATTAGACTTTAATATAAAAGCTATTAATGATACGGGAACTCAAGTAACTGCTACTGATTTTACAATTGAATTTTACGGTACTTTAATGAATACATATTCGGTGACTGGTACATATGAAGATAACAGTTATAATGGTACTGATAACTTCCTAAATGATATAAGTTACGTTAGTATTAGATTTACTACTATTGATGAAATACATACTATTACATTCGATCAAGATACAGAAGTAGATGTATTACTTGTTGCGGGAGGAGGAGGAGGGGGGGTTTATTTTAATGGTGTCGCCACAGCCTCGTACGGAGATGCGGGTACAGGTGGTGGTGGTGGTGCCGGCGGAGTATTGGTAGCCGAAGGAGTTGAATTTACAGCTGGTGTCAGCAATAATATTACTGTTGGTGATGGGGGTGCTGGGGATTATGTTAGCTGGAGCAATACGACTCGGATAGCTAATTGTACTGGCGAAAATACACTGATCGAAGAAGATGGTGGGGATAGTTATTCGATGACAGTATACGGTGGCGGTGCTGGTGCATCCGGCAATAGCGGGGAGAAGAGGATGGGTGGATCAGGTGGTAGTGGTGGTGGTAGTGGATGGTATAGTTATACTTGGGATGGTGGCAATTCGTCTTCATCGGCGACTTATAGTGGAGGAGCAGCGATTGATGGAACTATAACCTATAATTATACAGGCTCTGCTACTTTTTACGGAAATAGTGGGGGAAATGCGAAGGAGAGAAGTACCAAGGACACTGGAGGAGGAGGAGGAGCAGGGGGAAGACCAACCGTACACTGCCATCCAAGAACTTATAATATGGGCGGTGATGAGGGTTGGTGTGGTTCTTATGATCGCGACTCACAAACTGGTGGAATCGGTATATTAAATAATTTTTGGGATGGAGGGGATGGTACTTATTACGGTGGTGGTGGGGCGGGCGACGGGCAGAAGGCCATTGGTGATGGAGGGCTTGGTGGTGGTGGTGGGGAGCCGGATTGGGTGACGACGTTCCAGTACGCGGGAACAGATGGTTTGGGAGGAGGGGGAAGCGCCACGCAGGCCGACCCTTCTTCTGATGGAGGTTCCGGGGTCGTCATCCTTCGTTTTCCATATATGGCACAATAATTTCTCGAATTTAGGACTATACCAACATAATAAAATATATTTGTAATATAATATGGCCTTTACTAGATTTTCATATGATGTAGATAGAACTAAAAAACAATTACAACAGTCCACCGACCCAGGACGATTTATTATGAATGTCCCCGGTCCAGGTGAAAGTGTTAAATTTATGGACGACCCACACTTTAGATTAACCAAGTGGGGAGGCAATATTAGAACAAATACCGTGAATTTAGAAAGTGATCTTCGGGGATTAACTAGAAATTTAAATCGTGATCACATCGATAAAAACAACTATGAAAAACGTTCGGTTGTAACAAGCGCAACTCATCACGAAATATGCGACAAATCTTACACCGACCAATCCCGCGCATCTCACCCCGCATGGCAGTACAGAGATTTAGAACAAGTCAATTGGGCTATTTTACCAAAAGACCCCCAAGAACACGTATGTATGACCTTTCAAAACAACTTAACTACAAGAACATTAGAAAAAGATTACTACGAACGAAAACAACCTTGCATTAATCAAAATCCGTTAGAATTATTAAAACCAAAAAAAAATACAAAGCAAAATTAAAAAGCTAATGTGATAAATATTATAATAATTTTATAATACTTATATATAATGGCTCAAGTAGTATTACCCTTATTGGCTTTAGGGAGTTTATATATCTTATCTAATAAAGAAGAATATTTGGAAAATGACCCGGAAGGTTTTTCAACTATAAGTGATGCATATGATACTAATTTAAAAGGAGATTTACCATTAAGACAAAAAACCAATGGCGCCCCCTGCGAATTTAATGATGGCGGAGCTGAAGAAAGAGAAAGATGTAGACAACAATCTGAAGCAAGATTTAGAAATGAATTAATAACATCATCAACCAGCCCTCCCCAATGTGTTCAAAATTATCCAATTAATCAAAAATTAGATTCTAGTTCAATGAAAGAATATGAAAATCCAAATGCTTATCAAAATAAACATTTTGGACAATCGCAAGCTGGTGTAATTAAAGCACCAACTCCACAAAAGTTAGCAAGCCCATTTTGCGATGAAAATGTTGATAAAGATTTTGCCGGATTAGATGGAAATGTAAAAACAAGTGAAGGGTTTTCACATAATAATATGACTCCTTTTTTTGGAGGTAAAATGACTGGTACTAATATAAATGATTCCGGAATTTATGAAACAGTTTTAGACAATTTACAAGGTTCTGGTAGTCAACTTATCGAAAAACGTGAAGTTGGTTCTTTTTTTACTCCCGAAAGCAATGTTCAACACACGCACGGTGCTCCTAATATGAACGACTTTTTACAGTCTCGTGTTAATCCAAGTTTAAAGGTTTCAAATGTAAAGCCGTGGAAAGAACAGCAAATAGCACCAGGATTAAACCAAGGTTTCACAACCGATGGTGCTGGTGGTTACAATTCCTATTTACAAGAAAGAGACAATTTAAAACCAAGAAATGTCGACCAATTAAGAACCGCCAACAACCCAAAAGCGTCTTATTCGCTTCACAATCACGAAGGCCCACTTTTAAATCCAATTAAAAATATTGGAGTAATGGGAAAAATGGAAAAAAATAGACCTGACACCCATTCGGAACACGGCTCGCAAAGATGGTTTACAACCAACGGTGCTTACACCGCCGCAACTATGCCCACTAACAATGATCACAATGTAAGTGAAACTAAAGGACTAAATTCGGTTGGCTATTTTGGTACAAATAGTTATGCAAACGGAGAAACCGGATATGCTCCACAAAATTATGAAAAATCAGAGAAAACATCTCTACCACAAAAACCATTTATTAATTTAATAGGCACTGATAAAAAGAGTGCTAACAGTGGTGATTATGGACATAAAACCCACGAAGTTTTAGAAAACAATAGAACAACTACAAATGCAGCCTCTTTAGGAAATGCTTATGGGGCAAATAGTGTGTTAGGTTCCGTTGTAAATCCCATTGTAAATATGCTAAGACCAACTAGAAAAACCAATGTTGTCGGTAATCTTCGCGAATCAGGAAATGTTGGAGGCATTGCAAATGCTACCCCCATATATCAACAAAATAATTTGCCAACTACAAATCGTGAGATGGTAGAGACAAACGATTTTAACCACTTAAATTACAATCATTTAACAGAAAATCTAACCTATCAATCTGGCGGATATCAACCCGTTGTAAATAACCGCGATTCAACCACCACTAGCGCTTTAGGAAATCCGGGTGGTGCAACTGGAACTGGTGTAAAACCATACAATGCCGCATACGCGCAAAGAAATAACAGCATTAAAACCTTTGAAGCCAGAACCAATATGGGAAATATGAGTTTATATAATCCCTATGAAAATGTTAATATTAAATCTAATACAGACCAAGATTTATGTAATCAACGAACAGTAGTACCTCAACAAATGCCTTTTGCAACTGCTTCCACATCTACATTTGGTGAGGTGAGTAGAGATCCACAACCCTATCGCGAAGAATCGGAGAATAGAATGAATCCAGATTTATTAACAGCTTTTAAAAATAATCCATACACTCAAAGTTTATCTAGTGTTGCGTAAAGAAATTACAGACTTATTGTCCGGTGTTTTTTTTAATATATCTTCAATATTTTCTTTTAAAAAAGGATATATTGTGCTATTTATTTTTGAAATTAATTTATGAGGTATCTCGGATATAGTACCATTATATAATTCCTTGTTTTTTTCTTTAATGGATATATTGTCTCCGTCGATTTTAATATATTTATCCATACGACATTGATTGTTACTATCTAATCGTGTTGTTGAAATAAACGGTTTCTGTAAATTAATATAAAATGTACCAATCGATTTATCGGGGTCTACTACTTCGCGCAAATAATAATTCCACGAATCATCTGGATTTGTTTTTTTACTACATTCACAGTAAGGTGTTTTTTTAGGTATTTTTTGAAGTTGATGTAAGATTTCGTCATCCTCGCTCATTTTTGATGTAAAATTTAATTCTTCAAAGACATTATCATAAATGTTTGAACTTTGAACTATACCTGTATTTCCATTTTTATTATATAAAAAAGGCTCTTTAAAATAAAAGGCGGGATCAGCAATATACGCTTCATTTTTGTTTTTTGGAATAGACAGTGCTACGTGAGATATTGGTAAATATCCTTCCTTTTTATACATATTTGGAATTGAAGCTGGTATTAATACTGAATCTATATTATAATTTTGTTTTAAATATTTTTTTAAAAAAAGAGACAAACTTATACAATTACCGCTGTTCGTATAATCCATTGCTTCCTCCGAATTATAGTTATCATATATATAAGGCATCGTCGAAAAACAAGCATTTTCATAGCAAACCTTTAGTGCTTTTATGATTTGATTTTGATTTACGTCTTGGTCTTTAAAATTTATGGGTTTTGTAACTAACGGATAATACATTTATACTGTAAATATATTAAAATATTTACAACATAAATAAATAATGGAACCCAATGAATCTATCTTTAAAGTATTAAAAAACTTTTATGACGAACAAAATGTTCCACACCTTTTATTTTATGGGAAATCAGGTATGGGCAAAAAAACATTAGTAGAAAAATTCTTATATTTAATTTATAAAAAAAAAGAAACTATAAATAAATATGTTATGTGTGTTAACTGTGCCCACGGTAAAGGCATTAAATTTATAAGAGAAGAATTGAAATTTTTTGCTAAAACAAACATTAATCATATGCACGGTTATTTTTTTAAAAGTATCGTTTTATTAAATGCTGAAAAATTAACAATAGATGCCCAATCAGCATTAAGAAGATGCATTGAAAATTTTAGCGCACATACAAGATTTTTCTTTGTTTTAGAAAATAAATCAGCGATATTAAAACCTATCTTATCGAGGCTTTGTGAAATTTATGTAAATGATCCAAATTTAAAAAAAGATTTATATTCAAAAAAAATCGAATCCTATAAATATTCAAATACTAGATTAAATTATTTGAAAAAATATTTAGAAACTACATTTAAAAAAGACAATTCTTATATTAAAACAGTTGAACATTTATATGAAAAAGGATATAATTGTATAGATTTAATAAATATAATTCAAAAATTAGATATAGATGAAGTAAAACAATTGCAGATTAAAATATATTTTGACAAAATTAAAAAAGAATTTAGAAATGAAAAATTATTATTATTGAATTTATTAATTTTTTTACGTTCTAGTTATAATTTAGAAAATATTGTTTTTATTTAATGGATGATTTCAATATTACCAGTTTACACGATTCAAAAAACGAATGGTGTGTTCGGTTAATCAATGTTCTAACTCCTTTAGTAATAGAAGGTATTCATTCTATATTTAAAGAAGCTTGTACTCTTTGTGAATCAAATGATGAAGATGAAAAATACTTGATGACGTTTCAAAACTTAATTTCAAGAATACCAAAATGGAATCAAGTTTTAGTAAAAGAAGAAACAGAGAGAATTAAAACAAAGAGTAATTGCGCATATATAGAAGATTTAATTAGTTGCGTACATATAATTCAATTGAAAACCCTGGCGTGTGTAAGAGTTGGTAAAGAACAGAAAAAAATTGATATAGCAATCCCATCTTTGGAAGATTTTATTCATAAAACATACATTAATGTTGCTAGGAAATTATATACAAATGTATATTTGTTTGAAAAAAGTATTCCTAGTTTAGAAAAACAAAAATTAAATCGTGAATTTGAAATTGTTGTAAAAGAATGTATTATGAATACCATTAGAGACAATATACCAGTTGAAGGATTGTTGCGTGCTTACATTGATGATACAGAAGAAACAGAAGTAACGGAGAAAGAAGAGATCACAAGTGAAGTTATTCAACAACCTTCTGCTGCTCCAGCTATGACTGCTGCTATTCCTGATGTGCCTGCTATGTCTGCTATGCCTGCTGCTCCAGCTATGCCTGCTGCTGCGCCTGCTATGCCTGCTGCTGCGCCTGCTGCTGCGCCTGCTGCTATGCCTGCTGCTATGCCTGCTGCTATGCCTGCTCCAAAAGAAGAAATTAATGATTCTAGCAATTCGGTTGAAAATATAGTATTAGATATTAAAACAGAAGAAGCATCAGAAAGTCCGAAAATAATAACTACAGATAAATCAGTAGAATCGCAAATTACAATCAAAGATCCAGAAGTTCCATCTTTAGATTCTTTAGCACAAATTAGTAGCGATTTAGAAGATGATAATACAAATATTAAGTTTAATACAATTGGGGAAGCGTTAGATATTAATGGCGAAAAAGAAAAATTTAATCCATTAGATCAACCCGAAAAAACTACAGATTATTACGCAGACGACGACGACGATGATGAAAAACTAACAATCGGTGATTCCGTATCATTAAATGATATTACCGAAGATTTATCTTTAGACGTTTCTAATCCACCATCGTTATTAGATGTTGAAGTATTGAGTTAATAAATGCGTTTTATTTTATTGATAATTATTTCAATATACATTAATGGATGCAAGTTTCTATTATGCTGGATGTATATCGATCCTTTTTTTCATTTTAAAATCGGTGGAGGCAAAATTTATAAATAAAACACCCATCGATTTTAAGAAATTATTAAGAGAATCCGTTTTGGTTTGTTTTTGTAGTATTGTAGGTATTTATGGTTGTAACAATTATGTAGGAATCCCATCAATTTCAAATGTTGTTAAAAAAGCCGACGTGTTTGTAGATAAACCAGGGTTTTAATATTATGTATGATATGATATCATATATAATATATTAATATTTTGGAATACTATCAATATCAATTATCTTAGTTTTGTTGTTAATCTTTTTCTTTCCGATAATATAGTGTTTAAAACATTCGCGTTCTAATTGTTTTTCTGGTATATGATTATGAACCGACCTACTAATCATCTTATAAAGTTTAAAATCCGGGTATCTTTCTTCTCCATTTTTTTTATATAAAATATTCCGTCCCTTATCGTCTTTACACCAACTTTTAATTACTTTTTCAATATCTATTTCTTCTTGATATGATTTTTCGGTATATTTGTCATCGTCATCTACCTCTGCATCAATAAAATCATACAACGAACACGCTAATCTACATAAATCGAAACTAAAATTTGGTTCGCATACATTTTTTTTTTCATTTAAATGGGGACCGAAATTATATTGACTTGCCGCATCACCATCTTCACTAAAACTATCACTGCATAATAAATTGCCTCTAAATTTATAAATTGCCCTTCCAAAATCAATAATCTTATATAATTTTCCGTATGTAGGAACTCTAAAATATTTTTGGTTTACTCGGTAGTATAAGAATTTTTTTTCAGTTGGAATGTACATTATATTATTTGTATGCAAATCATTATGGGTAAATGAAAATGCCTTTTGATATGTTATCAATGTCATTATAATTTGTAATATAATTGATTCTAATTCTTCTTCGTCTATATTTTTTTCACTCATCAAATAATGATCCAACGTGTTTTCGCATTTTTCTGTACACACCAGTTGAACGGGAAATTTTTGAATGGAAATATTTAATTTTTCATCTTCATCATCACTTTCGGAAAAATCACTTTCACTATCATATTCTTCTTCGCTATCCCCATCTTCTTCATCGTCTTCTTCGTTTTCTGTGTCGGATGATCTAGAAGAACATTCTGAACCAGAATCATCACTATTTTCTTCGCCTTGTTTATTCTC
>MDTG01377844.1_pt1 | contig 16185 bp, 26 predicted proteins | sample 811421 | NCBI WGS metagenome assembly MDTG01 (sample SAMN05326645, study PRJNA326480) | marine metagenome | isolation source: seawater | place: Pacific Ocean: South East | collected 2011 | reverse complement strand
TTACAAATTACTAAATCAGGATTAAGAATTTCTACGTCAGCCACTGGTGTAATATCAGAAGCTTTTATTTCGCCAGGTCCTTTAGCATCTAAAACTAATTTTTTAGTTCCCTCCGAAGAACACTTTAAAGCTAGAGATTTTACGTTTAATACGATATCTGTAACATCTTCTCTAACACCTTTTATTGAAGTAAACTCATGTAAAACCCCATCTATTTGTATTGAAGTTACAGCAGCTCCTCTTATAGATGATAACAGAATTCTTCTTAAAGAATTTCCCAAGGTAAGTCCAAAACCTTTTTCTAGTGGTTCTGCAACTATAGTGGCTTGAGAAAAATCATCACTTATTTTTACATCTAGCTTAGCTGGTTTAATTAATGATTTCCAATTTTTTATATTTACATTTTCTGTTTCCATTAAACTCTCCTTTTTTTTGGTGGTCTAGTACCATTGTGAGGCATAGGTGTTGTATCTTTTATGGATAAAATTTTAAATCCTCTTGCTTGTAAAGCTCTTAAAGCTGTCTCTCTTCCAGAACCAGGACCTTTTACTTCAACTGATAAGGTCTTCATTCCTAATTCTAAAGCTTTTGATGCTGCTGAGTCCGCAGCTATTTGAGCGGCATAAGGAGTTGACTTTCTAGATCCTTTAAAACCTTTTTGCCCAGCAGAAGACCAAGAAATTATATTTCCATTAGTATCAGCTATTGAGACGATTGTATTATTAAAGGTTGATTGAACATAAGCAATCCCATTTAAAATATTTTTTTTAATTTTTTTCTTTTTTGAATAATTGCTTTTATTAACTCTTTTTGCAACTTTATCTATCTTCTGATCTTTATTTTCAACTTTTTTTTCTATTTTAGCCATTATTATTTTTTAAGTGGAGTTAATTTTTTTCCGGCAATTGCTATTGCTTTCCCTTTTCTTGTTCTTGCATTACATCTTGTTCTTTGACCCCTAACTGGTAATTTTTTTCTATGTCTTGAGCCACGATAACAAGCTAAATCAATCAGTCTTTTAATACTTAAAGAATAATCTCTTCTCAAATCACCCTCCACTTTAAAATGCTGATCTATATATTCTCTTATTTTTAATATCTCATCGTCAGTCAATTGATTAACTCTTTTATCTTTTGGAATTTCCAATGATGAACAAATTTGTCTTGAAAATTTATCTCCGATACCATAAATATAAGTTAACCCAATTTGAACTAGTTTGTTCTGAGGAATATTGATACCTGCAATACGAGCCATAAATAAGTGATAAAAATTTAGCCTTTTATATAATAAGTTTTTTTAATGTCAACGGGTTAAACGTTGATAATTTGATCAATTTTGGCTGTTATTACATCTATTTCGGAACTTCCATCGATTTCATGAAAATTTGCTTTTTTTGAATAAAAATCCAAAACTGGTCTAGTCGTCTCCATATAAGTATTATGCCTTTTAATAATAGTATCTAAGTCATCATCTGACCTTTTTTCAATTATTTTTCTTTTTTCAATTCTTTTTATAATTGTATCTTTATCCACGTTAAGAAAAAAAATATAACCAATTTTTTGATTAGAGTTCTTTAGTAGATCATCTAAATTTTCTGCCTGACTTAACGATCTTGGATAACCATCAAATATCAATTTGTTTCTCTTTTCAGGATCCGATATGATTTTCTTTATAAGATTATTAACTATTTCATCATTTACAAATTTTCCATCATTCATATCCTTAATTATTTTTTTTCCAATATCTGAGTCTTTTTTAATTTCATCTCTTAACATATCCCCAGTTGAAATTTGAAAACCGTTTATTTTTTTTACTAAATATTTTGCCTGAGTACCCTTACCTGCTCCTGGAGGTCCAAATAAGATTAAATTCACTTGTACTATCTTCCAAATTTGGTTTTCTTTATTAGTTGTTCGTACTGGGAACTCATTAATCTAGTTTGAATCTGAGTCACTGTATCTATTGCAACAACAACTACAATCAATATTGATGTACCACCTAAATAAAATGGTATAGGATAATTTGCTATCAAAAATTCTGGCATCAAACAAACTAGAGTAAGATATAAGGCTCCTATAGTGGTTAGTTTGGTTAAAATATTTTCTATGAATATAGCAGTGCTTTCTCCGGGACGTATGCCTGGAATAAATCCTCCATATTTTCTGAGATTATCTGCCGTTTCTACTGGATTGAATGTAATTGATGTATAGAAGAAAGTAAAAAAAATAATTCCTGAAGCATATAACAACATGTAAAGGGGTTGGCCCTGAGTAAAATAAGAACTAATATTTAAAAATGTGTCACTATCGGAAAAATTAAAATTTGAAAAAGTTACAGGTAGCAACAATAGTGCTGATGCGAAAATAGCTGGAATTACTCCCGCTTGATTGATCTTTAGTGGTAAATGCGAAGACTCTCCTCCATACATTTTATTTCCCATTTGTCTTTTTGGATAGTTGATAAGAATTTTTCTAAGTGCTCTCTCCATAAATACTATAAATAAAATAGTTAATATTAACAAAATAAAAATTGCTATAATCATTAAAGTTGAAACAGCCCCAGTTCTCCCTAATTCAAAGGTTGTAACTAATGCCCTAGGAATTTCAGCAACAATACCAGCAAAAATTATTAAGGATATTCCATTACCGATACCTCTTTGAGTAATTTGCTCACCAAGCCACATTAAAAAAATTGTTCCTGCAACAATAGTTGTGACTGTAGAAATTTTGAAAAACATACCAGGATTAATAACTAAATTTGCTGATGACTCTAAACCAACGGATAAACCATAACCCTGCACTGTTGCTAATAAAACAGTTCCGTATCTTGTAATTTGAGTTATTTTTGCTCGCCCAGTTTCTCCTTGTGATTTCAAATTCTTAAAATAATCAGATACTCCAGTTAATAATTGTACTATAATCGAAGAAGAAATATATGGCATTATACCTAGAGCAAATATGGCCATCCTGCTTACAGCACCCCCAGCAAAAACATTGAACATACCTAGTAATCCTTTTTGATTACCTTCCATCAATATCTTTAATTGTTCAGGATCAATACCTGGTAACGGAACAAACGTTCCAAACCTATAAACAGATAAAATAAGAATAGTAAATATTATTCTATTTCTTAAATCGGTTGTTGACGAAGACGAGCTCATAGATTAATTCTTATTTTTTTAATTGTATTGAGCTTCCATTTTTTTCTAATTTTTTTAAAGCAGATTTTGATATTAAGTCAGCCTCAATATTAATTTTATCTTTAATTTCTCCAGTTCCTAAAATCTTCAATTTTTTTGAATTTTTATTTATTAGCTTTAATTTTTTTAGCAATTTGGAGTTAAGCAAATCAGAGGATTTAATGCTCTTTTTATCAATAAACGTCTGAATTTTTTCTAAATTTAAAATCGCAATTTCTTTTTTAGAAATTGGATTAAAGCCTCTTTTAGGAAGTCTTCTGTAAAGTGGCATTTGACCACCTTCAAAGCTCTTTATTGCGACACCTGATCTAGATTTTTGACCTTTTACTCCTCTTCCAGAAGTTTTTCCTTTACCCGAACCAATACCTCGTCCAACACGGATTTTAGATTTATTCATTTTTAACTTAGTATTTAAAGTTGTCATTATCCTCTTTTTTCAATTACTTCGGATATTTTTTTATTTCTTATTGTTGAAATTTGTTTAGGTGAGCTTTGTTTCATTAAAGCCTTCATAGTTGCTCTGATAACATTGTGTGCGTTGGATGTTCCCATTGATTTAGCAACTATATCTTTTACACCTAAGACTTCACAAACAGCTCTAACGGGCCCTCCAGCAATTATACCTGTACCTTTGGACGCAGCTCGCAAAATAATTTTACCTGATCCATCTTTCGCTTTTACATCATGATGGATTGTCCTACCCTCTCTTAAAGGAATATGTATTAGTTTTCTTCTAGCTATTTCATTTGCTTTTTTAATTGCATCAGGAACCTGTTTAGCTTTTGCATGTGCTACGCCTATCCGCCCAGCTTGATTTCCAACAACAACTAATGCTGAAAAACCAAATCTTCTTCCTCCTTTAACAACTTTTGTAATTCTATTGATATGAACTAACTTTTCTAAAATGTCGTCATTTTTTTTGTCTATATTTTTTTCCATATTCTAAAATTCCATTCCTTTTTTTCTAAGCGTTTCTGCAAAAATTTTAATTCTACCATGATATTTATAAATGCCTCTATCAAAATATATCTTTGATATTTTTTTTTCTTGCGCTTTTTTTGCTAATTTTTCAGCTACAATTTTAGATAAATCAGACTTATTAACTTTTTGCATAGACTTTATATCTTTTTCTATAGACGAGGCTGATAACAAAGTTATGTTTCTTTCATCATCAATAATTTGAGCAAAAATATTTTTTGATGACCTTGAAATACTTAATCTAAAACGATTTTTAGAAGCAACTTTTTTTAATTTATTGCTCACTCTAAATTTTTTTCTAGTAGCTGTATTTAATTTAATCACTTTTTCTTTCCCTCTTTTTTCAAGACATACTGTCCTTTTTCTCTAATCCCTTTACCTTTGTATGGTTCAATTTTGCGTAGTGTTTTAAGTTTAGATGTTACAAGACCTACAAGTTGTTTGTCTGACCCCGAGACCTTTAGTGTTGTTTGTTTTTCAACGGCCATTTTAATTCCCTCTGGAATATCAAAATTGATATCATGGCTATAACCTAATTGTAAATTTAATTGATTACCTTTTATTGAAGCTCTATATCCAACTCCAACAAGCTCTAAAACCTTCTCATATCCAGAACTTGAACCCTTAACAGCATTGTTAATTAAGCTTCGATTCATGCCCCAAAGTCTCTTGGTATTTTGATCAATTTTTTTTGGCACAATAGAAATTTCTTTGCCATCTTTTATATCTAAGTTAAATACATTTAAGTCTATGTTAAGAGATTTTTTTCCCATTGGTCCTTCAATATTCAAAATGTTACCTGACATAACAACTTTAACTTTTTCAGGAATAGAAATATTTATTTTACCAATTTTAGACATTAAAATACCTTACAAATAATTTCCCCACCTACATGTTGCTTTCTAGCATCAAGATCTGTCATCACACCTTTGGGGGTTGATATAATAGCTATTCCTAAACCATTGTTAATTTTAGGCAATCCGTCTGCACTAGAAAAAATTCTTCTTCCTGGTTTTGAAACTCTTTCAAAAGTATTAATTACAGGATTTCCTGAATGATACTTAAGTTCTAAAGATAGCAAATTTTTATTTTTTTCAGATTTGACTTTAAAATCTTTAACAAACCCCTCATTTTTTAATATTTCAGCTATTTTTACCTTAAAATTAGATGATGGTAATTCTACCATTTTATGATTCCTTGACTGAGCGTTCTTAACTCTTGCTATCATATCTCCTATTGGATCACTTAAACTCATAATTTTCCTTTCTACCAACTAGATTTGACTAAACCTGGAATTTTACCCTGCAAGCCAAGTTGCCTTAAGGCAATTCTTGATATTTTTAATTTTCTGTAAACACCATGTGGTCTTCCTGTTATTTGACACCTATTCATGACTCTATTTTTAGCTGAGTTTCTTGGTAATTTTGATAATTTTTGTTGAGCTTTAAATCTTTCCTCTAATGGTAACTTTTTGTTCATAATAATCTTTTTTAATTTGTCTCTTTTCTTATAAAATTTATCAGAAAGTTTTATTCTTCTGTTGTTTTTATTTATTGAACTCATTTTAGCCATTTTAATTGTCTCCTTTTTTTGTAAATGGAAAATTGAATTTTTCTAATAAAGCATAACTATGCTCAGAATTTTTAGAAGATATAACAATAGTTATATCAAGACCTCTAACTTTATCGGCTCTATCAAAACTTACCTCTGGAAAAATAATATGTTCTTTTACTCCAAAAGTATAATTACCAAACTTATCAAACCCTTTAGATGATAAACCTCTAAAATCTTTTATTCTAGGCAGAGCTATATTGACAAGTCTATCTATAAACTCATACATTTTATTCTTTCTCAAAGTAACTTTTAATCCCGCATTAGTTCCTTTTCTAGTTTTAAAATTTGCAACAGATTTTTTGAACTTTGTAACAATTGGTTTTTGACCAGTTATTTTCGCTAGATCCTCTTCACAAGATTTAAGTAATTTACTATCGTTACCATCCACACCCAGCCCCATATTTAATATAACTTTTTTCATTTTAGGACCCATGTAAATATTTTTATATCCAAATTGTGTTTTTAGGGCTGGTTGAATTTCTTTTAAATAAATATCTTTTAATCTTGGAATCATTATTTTTTAACCTCTTTCTTGTCTTTATTTTTTTTATCCAACAACTTTAAGTTTGACAAGTGAATGAAGCTTTCTCTCGAAAAAATTCCACCTTTTTTTTCTTTAGTAGTTTTTACGTGTTTTTTTATCATATTAATATCCTTAACCTTAGCTCTATTGTTTTTTCTATCTAGCTCAATCACTTCACCTTCTTTTTTTTTATCTCTACCTGAGAGAACTGAAACTTTTAAACCTTTTTTAATCATTTAAAGCACCTCCGGAGCCAGGGATATTATTTTCATCTGACCTCGAGTTCTTAATTCTCTTGTAACAGGACCAAAAATTCTTGTACCAACTGGTTCTCCTTTGTCATCAACTAATACAGCGGCATTGTTATCGAATTTTACTTTAGACCCATCATCTCTGTGGATTCCTTTTTTAACTCTTACCACAACAGCTTTATGTACAGATCCTTTTTTAACTTTTCCTTTAGGGATTGCTTCCTTTACAGCGATAACAATTGTATCACCTATACTAGCATATCTTCTCTTTGACCCTCCCAAAACTTTAATACACTCAATTTTTTTTGCACCAGTATTATCAGCAACTTGTAATTCTGTTTGAACTTGTATCATGACTTTACATTTCCCATTACTTCAAATTTTTTATTTTTAGAATAAGGTTTGCTTTCAATTATAGAAACCTTATCACCATTTTTAAATTCATTATTTTCGTCATGTGCATTATATTTTTTTCTTACTTTAACAACTTTTTTTAAAATTGGGTGTGAATATTTTCTCTCTACCAAAACAGTAATAGTTTTGTTTGGTTTATCACTAACAACGATACCTGTTAAAACTTTTTTAGGCATTTAATTTTCCTTTTAAAGTTGTTTTCAACCTAGCAATCATTTTTTTTGTTTGACCAATTTTTGCTGGATTATTTACTTGAGAGCTTACTTTTTGAAAACGTAGGTTAAATAAATCTTTTTTATATTTATCTATATTTTTGTAAATTTCACTTTTTGTTAATTTTTTGATTTCTTGTTTTTTCATTCTTAAACAAACCTTTTTATTGTTTTTGTTTTTATCGGCAATTTTGCAGATGCTTTATATAAAGCTTCTTTAGCTATTTGCTCTGAAACTCCATCCACTTCAAATAATATTCTGCCAGGTTTAACTCTACATGCATAAAACTCTGGACTTCCTTTTCCTTTACCCATTCGAACTTCAATAGGTTTTTTTGATACAGGAATATTAGGAAAAATCCTTGTCCAGACTCTTCCTTGTCTTTTCATGTGTCTTGTTAAAGCTACTCTAGCAGCTTCTATTTGTTTGCCAGTCACTCTTTCTGGAGTTAATGCTTTTAGAGCATATGCTCCATAATTTATGAAGTTTGCTCTAGAAGCGTTACCATGAATTCTACCTTTATGAGCTTTTCTCCATTTTGTTCTAACAGGTTGTAACATTATGCTTTTTCCTCTTTAGGTGTAGTTTTATTTGTTTCTTGGTTAAATTCTTTTGCAAAAACTTCACCTTTATATATCCATACTTTAATTCCTATAATTCCATACGTTGTTAATGCTTCAGCCTCAGCATAATCTATATCCGCTCTTAATGTGTGAGAGGGTATACTGCCATCTCTCAACCATTCTGTTCTTGCAATTTCATTTCCACCTAATCTTCCGCTTATTGATACTTTTATTCCTTTTGCTCCTAATCTTAAACAGGACTGCATAGATCTTTTCATTGCCCTTCTGTAAGAAATTCTTTTAACTAATTGTTGGGCAATATTTTCTGCAACTAAAAAGGCGTTAGTTTCAGGTTTTTTAACTTCTTTTATATTTAATGTAACCTCATTACTTGTAAATTTAGATAAATTATTTTTTATCTTATCTATATCACTCCCTTTTTTTCCAATTACAAATCCCGGCCGAGATGTATAAATTGTGACATAACACTTATTTGAGGTTCTTTCCATCATCACTTTAGAAACCCCAGAATTTATAACATTTTTCTTAATATATTCTCTTATTTTAAAGTCTTCTATTAAATAGTTACCAAAATCTTTTTTCTTAGCATACCAAACAGAGTCCCATCCTCTATTTACACCTAATCTAAAACCTACTGGATTAACTTTTTGTCCCATGAGCCTCCGTTTTTTTTATTTCCGATAAAATTATTGTTACACTAGAATAAGGTTTTAATATTGGTGCAGCTCTACCTTTTGCTCTTGGTCTAAATCTTTTCATCGTAATTTTTTTTCCACAATAAGCTTCTTTAACAATCAATTTATCAATATCATACTGAAAGTTGTTTTCTGCATTTGCTACAGCTGAACTAATTGTTTTTTTAATATCTGTTGTTATTCTTTTTTCTGAAAATTCTAAATCTCTAATAGCTATACCAACTTTTTTCCCAACTATATTTTTAAGTATAGGATTAAGTTTTCTTACACTAGATCTAACATTATTGTTTACGGATCTAACTATTTTTTCTTTGCTCTTATCAATGTTTTTTCTCTTTACCATAGTTATTTTTTATCACTCTCTTCTGCTGGCTTCGCTTTTTTATCTGCTGGTGTATGTCCAAAAAAACTTCTAGTTGGTGAAAATTCACCTAATTTATGCCCAACCATATCTTCGGATACAGTTATAGGAATAAATTTTTTACCATTGTAAATTAAAAAACTTACACCGACAAAATCAGGAATAATAGTTGATTTTCTTGACCATGTTTTAATAGGAATTTTTTTTGGATCAGTTTTGTATTTATCAACTTTTTTCATCAAACTTTCTTCTACAAACGGTCCTTTCCAAATTGCTCTAGCCATTATTTGCTATCCTTTCTTTTATTCCTTCTTTTTACTATAAATTTATCCGTTCTTTTATTATCTCTAGTCTTCAAACCCTTAGCTGACTGACCAGTTGGTGATACTGGGTGTCTTCCTCCAGCGGATTTACCCTCACCACCACCATGTGGATGATCAACAGGATTTTTTACAACACCTCTAGTATGAGGTTTTCTACCAAGCCATCTTGACCTGCCCGCCTTTCCAATTTTAATATTTTTTTGATCTGGATTGCTCAAAACTCCAATTGTAGCGAGCGATCGCGAATCTATTTTTCTTACTTCACCTGAGGCTAACTTTATTAAACTATAGTTACCATCTAAGCCACTTATCGTTACTGAAGTTCCAGCTGATCTTGCTATTTTACCGCCTGCCCCTGGTTGAATTTCAACATTATGAATATTAATTCCCACTGGAATATCCTGTAAAGGCATACAATTACCAACTTTAATCTCTTTTTTTGAACCATTTTCAATTTTGTCTCCTACTTGAATTTTTTGTGGGGCTAAATAATAAGCATGAGAATTATCATCAAATTTCACAAGCATTATGTAGCAAGATCTGTTTGGATCGTATTCTATTCTCTCAACTATAGCGGGCATATCAAATTTTTTTCTATAAAAATCTACATGTCTATACATTTTTTTGTGACCTCCAGATCTATTAATTGAGGTAATGTGGCCATTATTATTTCTTCCTTTCATAGCTTTTTTTTTTGAAACTAAAGATTTAAAAGGCTTACCTTTCCATAGTTCTGATCTATCAACTAAAATTGTCCCTCGAGTAGATTTTGTGTAAGGTTTAAAAGTTTTTAGCCCCATATTAAACTCCAGTTGTAAGGTCTATGCTCTGACCTTTTTTAAGTGTTATAATAGCTTTTTTAAATCCAGGAATTTTTATCTTTCTTCCTCTAGTAAGTTTAGTTTTTTTTTGTTTGTTAATTATATTTATTTTGATTACGTTAACTTTAAATATTTTTTCAATATTACTTTTTAAATTTTTTTTATTTGCTTTAGAAGGTACTTTAAATACAATTTTATTTTGCTCTGAAAGGTTAGTAGATTTTTCAGTCACAAAAGGAGATAATATTTTATCAAATAAGTGTAATTTATTCATTTTATGAATATCTCTTTTCTAGTTCTTTAATCGAAGTTTCAGTGAAAACTACTTTTTTAAATTTAACTAAATCAAATGCACTAAAATGATTTATGTCAGTAACTTTAATTTTTGGAAGATTTCTAGTAGACATTTCAATATTTGCTTTTGAAATTTTGTCTAAAATTATTAGAGAATTATTAATATCAAATTTTTTAAAAATCAAACTTATTTCTTTAGTTTTTTTTATTTTATTACTAAAATCACTAAATATTAGTAAGTTACTATTTTTAATTTTTTCACTTATTATGGAGGCAATACTTTGTCTTTTCTCACTTTTATTTATTTTTCTTCTTTTGTAAGATAATTCTCCCTTGGGTCCATGTGCTACACCTCCACCCACAAATATTGGAGCTTTTCGACTAGCATGTCTTGCATTTCCAGTTCCTTTCTGTGCATAAATTTTTGAAGTTGGTCCCGAAACTTCATTTTGCTGTTTAGTTTTTGCGTGACGCTTTTTGTAATTTGCATTAGTTTTATACAAAACAGAACTAATTAATTTTTTATTTATTTTAGCTGAAAACACTTTATCAGCCACCTCAATTGAGCCTTTTTTTCCATCTAACTTTAATGTTTCTATTTTCATTATTTTTTCTTTTTGTCAGGGGTTTTTTTTGCTTGTTCAGCTAAAGCAATTTTTTCTAGTATAGTTAATTTTTTTATGTTTTTTACAGATTTTTTAACTAAGACTTCAGAATTTTTTGATCCTGGAATTGAACCCTTTAGATATAAAAGAGCATTATCAAAATCTGTTCTAACAATTTCAATATTTTGCATTGTTCTAAGTTTATCACCCATATGGCCAGCCATCTTTTTACCTTTAAAAACTTTACCTGGATCTTGTCTTTGACCTGTTGATCCATGGGATCTATGAGAAATGGAAACTCCATGAGATGCTCTTAAACCCCCAAAGTTATGTCTTTTCATTGCACCAGCGAAGCCTTTACCTATTGTTTTAGATTTTGTATCAACAAATTTTACATCTTTAAAAATCTCAAGCCCAAATTCATTTCCTTCTTTAAAGTCTTCAATATTTGTTATTCTAAATTCTTTTAATTTTTTTTTTGCCTCTGTATTTTTTTTGGCAAAGTAACCTTTCATTGATTTTTTAATTTTTGAATTTTTTATTTTTCCATAACCTAATTGAACAGCACTGTAGCCTCTTTTGTCTTCTTCTATTATTTGAATGACTCTTGCTTTTTCCATTTTTAATACTGTCACAGGCACTAATTGACCAGTTTTATAAAATTCTCGGGTCATACCAATTTTTTTTCCGATTAAAGCTATTTCACTCATAATTAAATTTTTATCTCCACATCAACTCCTGAAGCTAAGTCTAATTTCATTAAAGCTTCAACTGTTTGAGGTGTTGGTTCAATAATATCTATAAGTCTTTTATGAGTTCTAGACTCAAATTGTTCTCTACTTTTCTTATCAATATGAGGAGATCTTAAAACTGTATATCTTTCAATTCGTGTTGGCAAAGGTATAGGTCCCTTGATTGTTGCTCCAGTTCTTTTAACAGTATTTACGATTTCCTCTGTTGATGCATCCAAAATTTTGTTATCGTAAGCCCTTAGTTTAATTCTAATATTTTGTTTTTCCATTTTTACCCTGCAATTTTTTTGGTTACTTCGTCTTGTACATTTTGTGGAACTTTTGAATAATGATCAAAAAACATAGAATATTGAGCTCTTCCTTGAGACATTGATCTTAGATTATTTATATAACCGAACATATTTGCTAAAGGAACCATTGCTGTAATGACTGTTGCATTTCCCCTTTGTTCTTGTGTATTAATTTGCCCTCTCCTACTATTTAAATCCCCTATAACATCGCCCATATAATCTTCTGGAGTTACTACTTCAACACGCATTACTGGCTCTAATAATTTTAAGTTACCTTTTGTACAAGCTTCTTTGAAACAGGCACGACTAGCTAATTCAAATGCCAAAACACTTGAGTCAACATCATGATGAAGTCCATCTAAAATTGTTACTTTATAATCAATCATCGGAAATCCGGCTAAAATACCTCCATCGGAAACAGTTTCTATTCCTTTTTCTACACCAGGAATAAATTCTTTTGGAATAGCTCCACCTTTAATTTTACTTTCTACTAGCCTACCTGAGCCTGGTTCTTGGGGTTCTACCAAGAGCTTAACTTTAGCAAATTGTCCTGCTCCACCACTTTGTTTTTTATGAGTGTATTCTACCTCGGAAGCATTTTCTAATGTTTCTCTATAAGCTACTTGAGGAGCTCCGACATTTGCTTCTACTTTAAATTCTCTTTTCATCCGATCAACAATAATATCTAAATGAAGTTCTCCCATTCCTTTTATGATTGTTTGACCAGACTCCTCATCTGAAGTTACTCTAAAAGATGGGTCTTCTTTAGCTAGTCTACCTAGAGCTTCACCCATTTTTTCTTGGTCTGCTTTTGTTTTCGGCTCAACCGCTATTTCTATAACTGGATCTGGGAATTCCATTGGCTCTAGCAAAATAGCATTATCTTCATCACATAATGTATGACCTGTAATTGTATTTTTCAAACCTGCCAAAGCTACAATATCTCCAGCGTTTGCCTCTTTAATATCTTCTCTTGAATTTGCGTGCATTAATAACATCCTGCCCACTCTTTCCTCTTTTTCTTTTGAAGAATTATATACAGCTGTTCCAGTTTTAATTGTACCAGAATAAACCCTAATGAATGTTAAAGATCCTACAAAAGGGTCATTAGCAACCTTAAAAGCTAGAGCAGAAAAAGGAACATTATCCTCAAATTTCATTTCTAATTCTTCCTCATTACCTAACTTAGTCCCTTTAATTGACCCAATATCTACTGGACTTGGTAAATAATTTACAACTGCATCCAACAATGGTTGCACTCCTTTATTTTTAAAAGCTGACCCTGTCAAAACTGGAACAAAACTAAAGTCTAATGTACCTTTTCTTATACACTTTATTAAATCTTCATCTTTAATTTCATCACCATTTAAATATGCCTCCATCAGCTTCTCATCTTGTTCAACAGCCAATTCGACTAATTCGGTTCTATATTTTTGAGTAATTTCTTTTAAATCTTCTGGGATATCTTTATATTCCCATTCAGCTCCTAGAGCTTCATTTTTCCAAACTTGCGCTTTCATTTTTACTAAATCGACAACACCTGATAGTGATGCTTCAATTCCTATCGGAATTTGTAAAACTAATGGTTTAGCACCTAGCCTATCTCTAATCATGTCTACACATCTGAAGAAATCTGCTCCAGTTCTATCTAGCTTGTTTACAAAGCAAATTCTTGGCACTTTATATTTATCAGCTTGTCTCCATACTGTTTCTGATTGTGGTTCAACACCCGCAACACCATCGAATACAGCTATAGCACCATCTAAAACTTTTAAAGATCTTTCAACTTCAATTGTAAAATCTACGTGACCAGGCGTATCTATAATATTTATCCTGTGATCTTGCCAAAAACACGTAGTTGCAGCTGATGTAATAGTAATTCCTCTTTCTTGCTCCTGCTCCATCCAATCCATAGTTGCGGCACCATCATGAACTTCACCAATTTTATGACTTTTACCAGTGTAATATAGAACTCTCTCAGTAGTAGTTGTTTTACCGGCATCTATATGTGCCATGATACCAATATTTCTATATTTATCTAAAGTATGTGTTCTAGCCATTATTTTTTACCATCTGAAATGTGCAAAAGCTTTGTTGGACTCCGCCATTTTATGAACATCCTCTCTTTTTTTTACTGCAGAGCCTTTTTTTTCGTATGCATCATAAAGCTCATTGAAAATTTTGTCAGACATATGTTTGTTTTTTCTTTTCCTTGCAGAGTCAACTAACCATCTAATTGCTAAAGCTTGAGCTCTTTTGCTTTTTACCTCTACTGGTACTTGATAAGTCGCACCACCAACTCGTCTAGATCTTACTTCAACTGTTGGTTTTATATTATTGATTGCCTCGTTAAAAATATTAATTGGTTCGTCTTTTGTTTTAGTTTTAATCTTTTCAATTGCGTCGTAAACAATTTTTTCAGCAACACCTCTTTTGCCATCGTACATTATATTGTTAATTAATTTTGGAATAATTGTTGAGTTAAACTTAGGATCAGGAACAATATTTTTTTTAGGTTGAGTTTTTTTTCTAGACATTTTTTTATTTACCTTTTTTTGTTCCGTAAAGAGATCTTCTTTTTTTTCTATTAGCTACTCCTTGAGTATCTAAATTACCCCTTAGTATATGATATCTTACACCAGGCAAATCCTTTACTCGTCCACCTCTAATCAATACAACAGAGTGTTCTTGTAAATTATGACCCTCTCCAGGAATGTAAGCAGTAACCTCAAAACCATTAGACAATCTCACTCTTGCAACTTTTCTTAAAGCTGAATTAGGTTTTTTAGGTGTAGTTGTATAAACCTTAACGCAAACACCTCTTTTCAAAGGTTGTTTTTGAAGAGCAGGAACTTTATTCCTGTTTATTTGCTTAACTCTCTTTTTTCTTAATAACTGGTTAATTGTTGGCATAACTAATTTTAATTTATTAAAATTTTTGAGTGAAATAACTGACAGGTTATTTGTGGCAGCGTTTAGTGCAAAAAAGTACTACGTTCCAACCAAAAATAACGCCAAATTACTTATTAATTGGTTTTTGTCAAACTAAAACTACTGATTTTAGTAGTTTTTTTTATTGATTTGCTTGGGAATCTGCAGGTTCAATTTTTTCTTGCTCTGATAAGAATTTATTATCATCCTCTATGGCCTTTTTATTCCAATTATTTTTGATATTTCCAGTTCCTGCAGGGACCAATCTACCAACAATCACATTTTCTTTCAAACCATTTAAAGGATCAATTTTTCCCTTAATCGCTGCATCTGTTAAAACTCTTGTGGTTTCTTGGAAAGAAGCTGCCGAAATAAACGACTCAGTTTGTAATGAAGCCTTAGTAATTCCCATTAATACTCTTTCTCCTGTTGCTGGAGTTTTACCTTCAGACTTTAATTTTTCGTTATTTGTATCAAATTTAATTCTATCAACTATTTCACCAGGTAAATAACTTGAGTTTCCTGTTGTTTTTACTTCAACTTTTTTTAACATTTGTCTTAAAATTGTTTCAATATGTTTGTCATTAATAATAACACCTTGTAATCTGTAAACTTCTTGGACCTGATTAACAAAATATTCTGTCAAATCTTTAATACCCATAATACGTAAAATATCATGCGGTAGTGGTTGTCCATCAAGAAGATATTCACCCTTTTTGATTGTTTCTCCTTGGTTAAAATTTATATGTTTGCCTTTAGGAATTAAATAGTTTGATGGTTCAGCTCCGTCGGTTGGAACTATTGAAACTCTTTGTTTTCCCCTAACCTCTTTTCCAAAAACTACCTGGCCATCATTTTCAGCAATTATAGCACTATCTTTAGCTTTTCTTGCCTCAAACAGTTCAGCAACTCTTGGTAATCCACCTGTAATATCTTTTGTTTTAGTTGTCTCTTTAGGTAAACGAGCAATTACATCTCCTGCTGAAACTTTTTGTCCGTCTTTAACAGACAAGATTGAGTCTGGAACTAGATAGTATCTTGCTTCATTATCATCAGCTTTCTTGATTACATTACCTTTTTCATCTCTTAATGTTATTCTAGGTTTTAAATCAGAACTTTTTGATTGTGATCTCCAGTCAACAACTGATTTAGAAGAAATACCTGTTGCATCGTCGGTTGTTTCTTGAATCGAAACTCCGTCGATTAAATCCACAAAACCTGCGATACCACTTTTTTCAGCAATTACAGGAGTTGTATAAGGATCCCATTCACAAATTTTTGTATTAGCTTTTATTTTATCACCATTATTAAAAAATAATCTTGAACCATAAGCTACT
>MDTG01337421.1_pt1 | contig 16185 bp, 5 predicted proteins | sample 811421 | NCBI WGS metagenome assembly MDTG01 (sample SAMN05326645, study PRJNA326480) | marine metagenome | isolation source: seawater | place: Pacific Ocean: South East | collected 2011 | reverse complement strand
GCGATCCATTACAATAAACAGATACCCTGAACCCGCCGGCCGCACGGCCGCAAACCGATGCTGAGGATCCGACCATGAGCGAGAAACTTGAACAACTGGTAACGACGGCCCAGGCCATGGTGGCGCCGGGACGCGGCATTCTGGCCATCGACGAATCGATGGGCACCATCAAGAAGCGCTTCGATTCGGTCGGGATCGAAAACACCGAGGAAAATCGGCTGGCCTACCGCTCGATGATGCTCACGGCCGAAGGCTTGAGCGAATACATCTCGGGCGCGATCCTGTTCGACGAAACGATCCGCCAGAAGATGCCCGACGGTACCCGCCTGGTCGACCTGATGAACGCGGCCGGCATTCTGCCCGGCATCAAGGTCGACAAGGGCGCCAAGGACATGGCCGGATTCGAGGGCGAAAAGATTACCGAAGGGCTTGACGGGCTCCGCGAGCGCCTGGCCGAATACGCCGAGCTGGGCGCGAAATTCTGCAAGTGGCGCGCCGTCATCACGATCGGCGACGACATTCCCTCGCGCAGCTGCATCGATTCCAATGCGCACGCTCTGGCGCGCTATGCCGCGCTCTGCCAGGAAGCCGGCCTGGTGCCGATCGTCGAACCGGAAGTGCTGATGAACGGCAGCCACGACCTGGACACCAGCTTCGACGTCACCGAGGCCACCCTCAAGAGCCTGTTCCAGCAGCTCTACGAGCAGAACGTGCTGCTCGAAGGCACCATCCTGAAGGCCTCCATGGTGATCTCCGGCGATGCCGCGGCCGAGCGCGCCAACGTCGAGGACGTGGCCGAGGCCACGGTCGATTGCCTGCTCAACTCGGTACCGGCCGCCGTCGCCGGCGTCGTGTTCCTGTCCGGCGGGCAGGGCGATGTCGAGGCCACCGAGCATCTCAACGCCATGAACCAGCTCGGCGATCTGCCGTGGCCGCTGTCTTTCAGCTACGGCCGCGCACTGCAGGCCGCTTGCCTGAACGAATGGGCCGCCGACCCCAAGGGCAAGCGCGAAAGCGCCCAGAAGATCCTGCTCCACCGCGCCCGCATGAACGGCCTGGCGGCGCAGGGCGAATGGGATGCGGATATGGAAGGTTGAGCCTCGGCTCGACCTTCCGATTTAAGTTTTAAGTGTTAGGTGTTAGGTGTTAGGTGTTAAGTATTAGGCGTTAGGTGTCGGGTTTCATGGTTCAAGGTTTATACCTGACACTTAACACCTAAAACCTAAAACCGTCAATTTCGCCCCCGATCCCGCCCATGGCACGATCCGTCGACAGACTGCAGAACCGACCGAGGCCCCCATGTCCGACAAATTCGACGAGCAGGCGCTGGAGTATCACCGCTACCCGACGCCGGGCAAGATCAAGATCACGCCGACCAAGGCGCTGACCACGGCCAAGGACCTGGCGCTGGCCTATTCCCCGGGGGTAGCCGCGCCAAGCAGCGAAATCGCCGAGGACCCGCTCAAGGCGCGCGAATACACCGCTCGCGGCAACCTGGTGGCCGTGATCTCCAACGGCACGGCGGTACTCGGCCTGGGCAACATCGGCCCGCTGGCGGCCAAGCCGGTGATGGAAGGCAAGGCCGTGCTGTTCAAGAAGTTTGCCGATATCGACGTGTTCGATATCGAGATCGACGAGTCCGATCCCGAGCGACTGATCGAGATCATCGCCAGCCTGGAGCCCACCTTCGGCGGCATCAACCTCGAAGACATCAAGGCGCCGGAATGCTTCCACGTCGAAGAGGCGCTGAAAGAGCGCATGGGCATCCCGGTGTTCCACGACGACCAGCACGGCACCGCGATCATCACCGCCGCGGCCGTGACCAACGCGCTGATGCTGGTCAGGAAGAAGCTGGAGAAAGTCCGCCTGGTCGCCTCGGGTGCGGGTGCGGCGGGCATGGCCTGCCTGGACCTGCTGGTCAAGATGGGCCTGAAGCGTGAAAACGTGGTGGTCTGCGATCGCGAGGGTGTGGTCTACACGGGCCGCGAGGCCGACATGGATCCTCGCAAGTCGTCCTACGCGGTCGACACCGATGCGCGCACGCTCAACGACGTGATCGACAGGGCCGACATTTTTCTCGGTGTTTCGGCGCCCGGCGTGCTCAAGCCCGAAATGGTCAAGCGCATGGCCAAGAAGCCCATCATCCTGGCCCTGGCCAACCCCGTGCCCGAGATCATGCCGGACGTGGCGCGCGAGGCGCGCCCCGATGCACTGATTGCCACCGGTCGCTCGGATTTCCCCAACCAGGTCAACAACGTCCTGTGTTTTCCGTACATTTTCCGGGGCGCCCTGGACGTGGGCGCCACCGCGATCAACGACGAGATGAAGATGGCCTGCGTGCACGCCATCGCCGAGCTGGCGCGCATGGAAGCCTCGGACGTCGCCGCCCAGGCCTACGAGGGCCAGGAAACGAAGTTCGGGCCCGATTACCTGATTCCGCAACCTTTCGATCCAAGACTTCTGATGCAGCTCGCTCCCGCCGTGGCGAAGGCCGCGATGGATTCCGGCGTGGCCACGCGTCCGATCGACGACATGGACGCCTATCGCGAGCGGCTGCAGCAATACGTGTTCCGGACCGGGCTGCTGATGAAGCCGGTCTTCGATGCCGCTCGCAAGGACCCGAAGCGCGTCGTGTTCGCCGAGGGCGAAGAGGAGACCGTGCTGCGTGCGGTGCAGACCATCGTCGACGACGGCCTGGCCAGGCCCATCCTGATCGGGCGGCCTTCGGTGGTGGACATGCGCATCGAGCGTGCCGGCCTGCGAATCCGGGCCGGCGAGCATTTCGAACTGGTCAATCCCGAATCCGATCCGCGCTTCAAGGATTACTGGACCACGTTCCACAAGATCACCGAGCGCCGCGGCGTGACCCCGGACTCGGCCAAGGCCATCGTGCGAACGCGCAACACGGTGATCGCCGCGATCATGGTCTATCGCGAAGAGGCCGACGCGCTGATCTGCGGGGTGGTCGGCCAGTACCACAAGAAACTCAAGTACGTCACCGAAGTGCTGGGCATGCGCGAGAATTGCAAGACGATGGGCGCGCTGTCGGCCATGACCAACGAGTCGGGCACTTATTTCGTCTGCGACACCCACGTCAACCCGGATCCGACCGCCGAGCAGCTGGCCGAATTGACCTTGATGGCGGCCGAGAAGGTGCGCATGTTCGGCATCACGCCGAAGGTCGCGCTGCTGTCGCATTCATCGTTCGGCAGCCACGTCAACGCGATGGCCTCGAAGATGCGCAAGGTGCTGAGGCTGGTGCGCGAGATGGCGCCGGAGCTGGAAGTCGAGGGCGAGATGCGCGCCGACGCGGCGCTGATGCCCAGTATCCGCGAGCGGATCTTCCCCAATTCCATGCTTACCGGCCAGGCCAACCTGTTCATAATGCCCGACCAGGACGCCGCCCATATCGCGTTCAACATGACCCGCGTGATCGGCAAGGGCGTCAACGTGGGCCCCATCCTGATGGGCGCCAGCCGCCCGGCCCACGTGCTAACCCCGTCGGCCACCGTACGACGCGTGGTCAACATGACCGCGATTGCTGTTTACGAAGCGCAGCAGTTCGAAAAGACGGCACGGGCCGGGGATTCTGATCGGTAGGGCTTTTTGGGTCTTGATCGCCGGAAGTCTGCATTCGTGACCGGAGGTTTCCGGGTTCGGGTTTCCGGTTTCCGGAAGGGCAAAATCCCGGAAGTCGGAAGTCGGTAGTCGGTAGTCGGTAGTCGGTAGTCGGTAGTCGGTAGTCGGTAGTCGGAAGTCGGTAGTCGGAAGTCGGAAGTCGGTAGTCCAAAGCCGTCTCATGCCCTGGTTCTTCCGGCCACAGACTACCGATCTCCGATTACCGTTTTTCCGGAAACCGGAAACCGGAAACCGGAAACCGGAAACCGGAACTATCGGTGCCATACCACCGCCGTCTCCTGCATCTCCGATAGCTGCTCGCGCAGTTGCCCGATCACCGTTTCCCAGTGCCTTTCATCGTCGAACCATGGGAACGCGTGCGGGAACGCCGGGTCTTCCCAGCGCTGGGCAAGCCAGCCCTGGTAGTGGATCATCCTCAAAGCCCTCAACGCCTCGACCAGGTTGAGCTCGCGCGGGTCGAAGTCGCAGAAGGTCGAATACGCGTCCAGCAGCCAGCCCCATTGTTGCTCGCGATCGTGGTGCTCGCCCGAGATCAGCATCCACAGGTCCTGCACGGCCGGGCCGGTTCGACAATCGTCCAGGTCCACGAAGTGCGGGCCGTCGCGCCAAAGGATGTTGCCCGGGTGGCAGTCGCCGTGCAGGCGGATGCATGCGAAGTCGCCGGCGCGTTGCCAGGCGTTTTCCGCGTGCATCAGCAGGTCGTCGGTCAGCGTCCGGAACGCCGACTCCAGGTGCATGGGCACCCAGTTGTTGGCCAGCAGCCAGTCGCGCGGCTCGTTGCCCAGTGCCTGGATGGAGATCGACGCGCGATGTGCAAATTCCTTCGTCCGGCCCACCGCGTGCATGCGGCCCAGCGCGCGTCCGATCCGGACCAGCGTGTCCTTGTCGGCCGGTTCGGGTGCATGCCCGCCCTGGCGCGGGAACAGCGCGTAGCGAAATTCGGCGTGCTCGTGCAGCGTGCGGCCGTCGAACGCCAGCGGCGCGACCACCGACAGGCCGGTGGCGGCCAGCTCGGCGGCGAATGCGTGTTCCTCCAGTATTGATTCGTTCGACCAGCGCCCAGGCCGGTAGAACTTGGCGATCACCGGATCGGTCTCCTCCAGCCCGATCTGCCACACGCGATTTTCGTAGCTGTTGAGCGGCAGCAGTCGGCCGTCGGTGATCAGCCCCAGGGCCTCGGCCGCCTCCAGCACGCGCTCGGGCTGCAGCAGATCGAAAGGGTGGCCGGCCTGGCCGTTAGAGGCGGTTTGGTTCATCGGTTCATTGTGCCCGCTTTATCAACCACTGCGGGTTTTCTTGAGCCGGCGATCAGTCCGTGCTGGCCGTCGCCGGCCGAGCAGGGGCAGTGTCCACGCGCGAGGGTGAAGTCCCGTACTTGCGCTGGAACGCACGGCTGAAGCCGTCTACGCTGCCGAAGCCGACCGCGTAGGCGACTTCGCTGACGCTGCCCTCGCGCCGTTGCATCAGGTCGCGAGCGACTTGCAAGCGTCGATCGCGCAGCAGCTCCGAGGGCGTGATCGAGAATTCTTCCCGAACCCTGCGAAACAGTACGCTGCGATCCATGTTCATCTCGGCCGCTAGCTGTTCCACGCCGAATCCCGGATCGTGCATGTTGCGATCGATGGCCTCCGAAGTTTGCCTGGCGAACTTCGATTCAACGGCTTCCTCCGGCACTTCGAGTCGGCCGGCAGCGCCTTCCTCGGCCAACCGCTTGCGCAGGCGCTGCTGTTGCTCCAGGATGCTGTCGATCTGCGCCCGCAGCACATCGAGGTTGAACGGCTTGGCCACGTAGGCGACCGCGCCGGCATGGTAGGCGCCGATGCGGTCGCCGATATCGCCGCGCGCGGTCAGCATGATCACCGGAAGACCGGCGCAGTCGGCGCGCTTTTCCATTTCCTCGAGCAGTTCGATGCCGTCCATGTTCGGCATCATCCAGTCGCTGATGACCAGGTCGGGCAGTGCTTCGTCGATCCGCTGCAAGGCCTCGACGCCGTCGTTTGCGGTGACAACCGAAAATTCCCCGCTCAGGCTTCGACCCAGCCATTCCCGGATGTCGGGGTTGTCGTCGACCAGCAGCAATTTCCGAAGCTGCTGCTCCGTACCGTCTTCCGTCTGTGCGACTTCACGATCAGCGATTCGGTCGTGTCTGATCCGGTCCCTGTTGCGATGCAGGTGGCCGTCCGTCGCCCGCGCCGGCCAGTGCAGGGTGAACGTCGTGCCGGTTCCGGGTTCGCTCTCGACCGCGATGTCGCCGCCGTGCAGCTGGATCAGGTCGCGGCTCAGCGCCAGCCCGATGCCGGTGCCTTCGATGGGCGAATCCGGCTCCGTGGCCCGATAGAAACGCTCGAACAGGTTCGGAAGGTGACCGGCCGGGATGCCCGGCCCGGTGTCCTCCATCCGGATGCGAGCCGTCTCGTCGTCGCGCGCCAGTTCGATGCAGACCCGGTCCCCGGCGCGGCAGTACCTGATCGCATTCGACAGCAGGTTGCCCAGCACTTTTTCCATCTGTCCGCGATCGAACCAGGCAAGAAGGCCCTCTTCGGGCCGCTCCAGCCGGATTTCGATCCGGCGCTGATCGGCCAGCGGCCGGAACAGGTCGACCAGAGATGCGGCCCACGCGACCAGGTCGTGCAGTTCGGGTGAGATACGCAGCTGGCCGCCCTCGATCCGCTGCAGATCGAGCAACTGCTCGACCAGTCGATTCAGCCGGCGCGCGTTTCTGTGCATCAGCGGTGCCTGCTCGGCCAGGCGCTGCGGGCTGTCGCGGAACTGGTCCAGCGGTCCGAGCAGCATTGTCAGCGGCGTTCTGAGTTCGTGGCTGATGTTGGCGAAGAAGTCCCGCTTTTCACGATCCAGCGTGCGCAGCCGTTCGGCCTGACGCGTGATCTCGTCGCGCGCCAGCTCCGCCTGGAACTTTTGCTCGTTGATCTCGGCAGTTCGGCTGGCGACCATGTTCTGAAGCCGCACTCGATCGGCCTTGTTGCGCTTGTCCCGACGGCGCCAGACAAACGCCGCCATTCCTAACAGCACAAGCGCAGCGATGGCCTGAAAAGACGCGCGTTCAATCAGCCGCGGCGGGATCCGCAGCAATTGCTCCGCAATCGGCCCCGCTGCCGCGGAACCGACGCGGGCCCTGACTTCGAACGAATACTCGCCGTGCGGCAAGTTGATGTATTCGACCTTGCGATGATCGGTGGGGCCTCGCCATGCCTGCTCATGGTCGCGCAGCCGATATTCAAATTGCAGGTTGCGCGGCGAAACGAAGCTGGGTGCGGTGAAGCTGAAATTGATATCTCCTGGTCTCGCGGGCAGCTCCAGCCGCGATCGATTCGGCGACCATACCCGATTGCCGGCACCGATGCCTGTTATCAGCACAATCGGCTCGATCTGGTGCGGCTCCAGGCCCGCCGGATCGATCGCAACCGGACCCGACATGGTTGGAAACCACAGTCGACCATCGGGTCCGACCGTGCCGGCCGACTGCACGCCGCCATTGGCTTCACGATTGGGCAGGCCGTCTACATCCACGAAGTCGGTCGGCCCGATCAGTGGTCCGTCGCGGCCGGCCGCGACGGCTTCCAGCGCCTCCTCGAGTATCGACCGGTCAGCCCTGAAGATGCCGATATTCGAGCTCAACCACAAATGGCCCGCCTGGTCTTCGAGTACCTGATGGATGCCGTGGTGGAATAATCCGTGGCTGCGATCGAGGCAAGAGATCATCAATGCGTCCAGCGGATCGGCGGGATTGACGATGCGGCACAGGCCGTGGGTCTCGGTCCCGATCCAGAGGCGACCATCCGGGTCCAGGTGCAAGGCCCTGACCAGCAGGCTGGGCAGACCCCGGGAAGGATCGATGCGTTCGAAGTCGTTGCCGTTGCGGCGCAGAAGCCCATCGCCGTTGGTGCCCATCCAGATCGTTCCATTCCGGTCTTCCAGAAGGACCCGCACGCGCGCCCCGATCAGTTCGCCGGGAAGCCTGACCTGCTGCCAATTCCCGCCGACCAGCTGCCACAGGCCGTTTCTGTTCGTGCCCGCCCACACGGTGCCGTCGCGGCCCCGGTAAAGGGCATAGATCCGCGCCCGCGCCAGATCCCGTGGGACACCCTGTTGAGAAAACCGACCGGCCTGCCAGCGATACAGCCCCAGGCCGCCGATCCACGCGGCATCATCGGGAACCTCCGGCGGCAGCAGCGAATACACCGTTTCCATCGGCTGATCGGCGGCCGCAGCTTCCAGCACTTGCCCATCGCGGTCGAGGATGAACAAGCCCGCGCCGCTGGTTCCGACCCAGATGCGCCCCTGGGTGTCAGTGCTGATCGGATAGACCGAGGCGGAGCCCAATTCGGGGTGGCCGAGGTAATGCGTAAGCGAGTTTGTTCGGAGCCGATACAGCCCGTCACCGGCAGTGGCCACCCAGACGTTGTGCTCCCGGTCGGCCATCAGTGAATTGATGCGCGCCGGGCCGCTGAAGATCCGCTCGCCGGCCTGGAGCAGCTCGCGACCGTGATTGACCACGAATTCGTCACTGCCGGGCAGGCTGAATACGATGGGTTGGGAGCCGGATCGATGCAGTGGGTCGGCCAGTACCTCCAGTCGGCCGTCGACAAGGCGGAACAGCGTGACGCTGGTGTGCAGGTACATGCTGTCATCGGGCGCGAACTCGATTCGAATCACGTCACGGAGTGCTTTTGGCAAAACCGTGAGAGGTTCCAGTTTCCCTTCATGCCAGCGCGATGCGCCCGAGTGGTGGCCAAGCCAAAGCCCGGCAACCGGGTCCAGGGCCAGCGCCCAGATGGGCTCGCCGAGTTCGGCGACGATTTCCAGCCGGCCGTCGCGCCAACGACCCAGCCGGCCGTTCCGGGAAGCGATCCAGATCGTACCGTCGGGGTGACCCACGAGGGCGTTCGTGTGATCCGGCCAGCGCTGCTGATCCAGCACCTGAAAACGCCGGCCATCCCACCAGGCCGCGCCTGCCCGGGTGCCCACCCACCATCGACCGTTCGCATTCTTGAGCGCGGTGACGCGTTCGTCGGGCAGCCCGTGCTCGACGCCCAACCGCTGGAACTCGCCATCGGCATAGCGAAGCAGGTGCCTGTTCTCGGTCAGCAGCCACATCGCGTCGTCGTCGCGCTCGAGTCTGATCAGCCGGTTGCTGTCCAGCCCGGGATGACTGGCGGAATCGTAGATCTGGAGATGATGCCCATCGAAACGAACCAGGCCGTCCATGGTGGCCAGCCAGAGATAGCCGTCGTCATCCTGCGTCATGGCGTTGATGGAGCCGACCGGCATGCCGTCTTCCACGCCCCAATGCAACAACGACCAGCCGGGTGCGATTTCCACCTGGGCGGTGGCCGGCAGGCCTGCGGCTACCAGAAGAGCGGCGACGGCGCGGCGTGCTCCTGTGACGTAAGAAATGGCTCCCATCAGCCGGATTATAGGAACTTTGCATCATCCGATCGGAAATTTGCACCATCAGGTCGGGCTTTGCTCGCCCGTCTCGACCAGACTCGCAACATGAAAGAACGTGCCGACAACGCGCCGCCGAACACTGACGGCGACTGCAAGCCATCGCAAGCTCTCATCGACGAGCTGTCGGCGCTCGAATCCATGCTGGCGCAACAAGACATCCTGGCTGAACTGAAAGACGAAGAGTGCAGGAAGGCGAGCGAAGAGGGTGAATGAAGATGATCAGATGGCATGAATTGCGCTCCGGCCGGGCGTTTGGCGACGTGCTTCTGCTCGTTTTTGGAATCGCCCTGGCGCTCGGACTGCTGGCAAGTGCGCCTGCCGCTGCCGATATCACGCTCGACATCGACTTCGCGGGTCCGGCCGAATACACACCGGGTACAACCGCCGTCTACACCCTGCATGTTGCCAATACCGGGGATATGGTCGAAAACGCCCTGCATGCGGCAACCGCGTTCCCGGATGGAGCAACCGTAACCGGGGCCGTCTGCGAGGCGGTCGGAACCGGCAGCATCTGCAGCGATGCCATCGGCCAGGGTGATCTGGACGCCAGCGGCAACGCGATTGCCGCGAACGGCGGCTCCATCACATGGACCCTGACGGTCGCGTTCGCCTCCGATCTGGCCCTGGATCCACTATCGGTTGCGGCCCCGGTTGCCAGCAGTGACGCCACGCAGTCGGACACCGTAGAGGTATCCAGTAGCCTCAAGCGCATCAGCGAACTGGCGGTGACCAAGAGCGCAAGCCTGATAGACGGCCTGGCAAGCTACACGCCCGGGACTTCCGCGGCGGGGCAGTTCACGCTGGAGGTGACGAACCAGGGGCCTTCCGATGCGCCCGGCGTGACGCTGACAGACCTGGCTCCGACCGGAATGACGATTGCGTCGTGGACGTGCCAGGCGCTGACCCCCGGTGGCGCGTGTCCGAATTCCGGCGGCTCCGGCGATATCAATGAAGTGCTGGACATTGCCGCCGGCGCCGGGCTCGCCTTCACCCTGGACGCCGATTTCGCCAGCGACATGCGAGCCGATCCGCTGGTCAACGACGCCATGCTGGACGTGCCGCCGGCGCTGAACGACCCGGGCTGCGTGGAAGAGGCCGATAACCCCGGCGTTCTGGTCTGTCCCGAGCATGCCGCCAGTGCCTCCCTGGCGCGTGATGCCCGCGTTGACCTGGACGTGCAGATCCAGGCCGCAGGCCAATCGTTCATCCCCGGCACCGGCGGATTCCAGGTCGAGCTGCTGATCGGCAATGCCGGCCCGTCCGACGCATTCGGCGCCAGCCTGCCGCTGGCGTGGCCGGGCGCGGTCGAACTGGCCGAATGGGGGTGCCTGCCGGTCGAATCCTGCAGTCCGGCAAGCGGCAGTGGGGACGGCGATATATCGCTGGACATCGCCGCCGATGGATCTGCGACGGTGAACGTCGTGCTGGCTTTCGACTCGGCAGCGCGCGCGGACCTGGTCCTTTCCGCTCTGGTCGAATCGACCGACGGAGTGGATGAAGATACCGGCAACAACGCCGACCAGATCGAACTGACGGTCGACCGGCGGGCCGATGTCGAAGTGGTCAAGCGCGCCGACTTCGCCACCATCGTCAACGGCGCCAGTTTCGGCTACGGAATCGAGGTGCGCAACCTCGGGCCCAGCGATATCGGTCCCGATCCCGCGTCCACCGAACCCACCCTGGAGTTGGGCGTGCTGCTGGAGGACGTCTTTCCGGAAGTGCTGCTGGGGTCGCTGGACCAGTGCGCCGATCCGGATGTTCCTTGCTGGCGCGCGTGCTCCAGCGACGGCGGCATCGTCGGCCAGTACACGCCCGGGACCTGCCCCGACCCCAACGACGTGGTCGAAGGCAGCGGCGATATCGCGGATCTGAATTTCAACCTGGCCGCCGGCTCGACCAGCACGGTCGAGGCGTTCGTGCGCGTGGATTCCACCGCCAACGCCCAGACGGTGACCAACACGGCGATGGTGTTGCTCGACGAAAGCACGCCGACGTCGGCCCGCCCGTTCAGCGTCGGCGGCGGCGCGGATACCGGCTCGGTCGATACCGAACTGGTGTTCGGCACGGACCTTCGCGTGGCGACCACCGACGGGACCGTCAGCGCGGTTGCCGGCCAGGCGCATGTCTACACGATCGTCGTAGAGAACACCGGCTTCGCCAACGCCAACGGCGTGGCCGTGGCCGACAGTTTTCCGCTGTTCGCTGCGCCTGCAGGGCCGGGCTTCACGTCCGGCAGTGTTTCCTGGCAGTGCAGGGCGTTCAACGGCGCCTGCTGCAACAGCAACACCAGCGCCTGCGGCCTGACCGATCCGACCGCGCCGGTATTCACCGACGCACTGGCCGGAAGCGTGGACCTGCCGGCCCAGAGCCGGGTCGAATTCACGGTCACCGGCACCCTGGACCCGCGTGCCACCGGCACCCTGGTCAACCAGGCCGCCATCACGGTCCCATCCGGCATCGAGGATCCGATTACCGAAAACAACGTGAGCGTTGACGACGACACCGAGCTGCTGGTGCAGCCGGGATTGCGGATTTCCAAGCAGCTGCGTTCGATCACCGACACCAACGGCAATGCCCCGTTCACGCTGAACTATCGCATCGTGATCGACAACGACGGCCCGAGCTTTGCGGCTGCCGCCGTGCTCGCCGATCCGCTGGACGATTTCGTGCTTGTTCCGGCAACCGCGGCGTGGAGTTGTTCGGTGCGCGCGAATCCGGGGAATACGGTTTGCGGCGCCGCTTCCGGCAGCGGCGGTCCGTTGTCGACCACCCTGGCGATCGATCCCGGCGGGCGCATCCGGATAGATCTTTCGGTGCAGACCAACGACTCGGCAATCGGCCAGGTCACCAATACCGCGACACTGAGCGCGGCCGGCGTGCAGGTCAGCGACAGCGTCACGACCAGCCTCAGGGGCTCGGCCAAACTGAGCGTGACCAAGACGGCCGTTAGCGCCAACGCCACGCCGGGCAATCCGATGGACTATGTCATCGAAGTGCGTAACGAGGGCCCGGACGACGTGTTCGGCGCCACCGTCAAGGACACATTCCCGCCCGAGTTCGATTCGGTGGCCTGGAGCTGCACCGCCACCACGCCGGTGCCCGGCGATCTTGCGCTGCTGGGCGCGACCGAACCGCCCGAAACCGCGGGCAATGCGGTGGTGGTCAGCCCGGACGGCCGTCACGTCTACGTGATCGGGCAGGCGAGCGACAGCCTGATGGTGTTCCAGCGCAATATCACGCCGGGCGCCGGCTTCGGCGAGGCGCAGTTGCTGGAAATCGAGCGCGACGGCGCCAACGACAGCAGCGATCCCGGGCTTGCGGTGTTCGGAATGCAGCGGCCGATCGACGTGGCGATCAGCCCCGACGGCGGCCAGGTATTCGTGCTGGCCCAGCCGGTCGCGCCGCCGGATGCCACCGAGCCTGTTGATACATCCCCGTCGCTGGTTGTCTTTTCCCGCGATCTCACCGAGGGCGGCGCCGCGTTCGGCCGGCTTTCGTTCGCCGACCGGGTCGGCGACGGCCTGCCGTCGAGCGCAAGACGACTTGCGGTGACGCAGACGCATGTGTACGTAACCGGCAGCGGTGATCCGGTCGGCGAGCCGGACAATACCGCCGACCTGATCTCGATCTTCCAGCGCTCGTCGACTACCGGCGTGCCCGCCCACGACGTCAACCTGACGGTCGAAGTACCGCAGGAAGCGGGCCCGATCGTCGTCGACGCTGCGCGCAGCCTGGCCTTCGTCGCCTCGGCGGCGAACGGTTCGGTCTCGATGTACTCCGTCGACCCGGCGCAGGCGGCGCTGCCCGCCGGCCGCCTGAGCTTGCTTGGCACGGCCGCTTCCAGCCCGGCCGCGCCGGCGGTGGACCTGGCGCTGGCGCCGGATGCGCCGCAGCTTTACCTGAGTGTGGCCGGCGCCACGGCGCTCCGTCGTTTCGGCTACGACGGTCTTGCCCCCAGCCTGGCATTCAGGCGTGGCGACGAGCTGCAGGCGGGGATCGCCGATCCCGGAACGGGCGGCAACGCCCGGATCGCCATCGCGCCGGACGGGGAGCACCTGGTCGGAAGCGTCTCGGCCACCGGCGTCGTGTTCGCCTTTCGTCGCGACCCGGTCAGCGGCAACCTGAGCTTCCAGGAATCCACTGCGTCCACGGCCGGCCTGGACCAGGCGGCCGAGATCGCGGTCAGCCCGGACGGCCGCCATCTGCTGGTGGCCACGGCGGCTTCCGGCGACGGCGGCAATTCGCCGCTGACGATCATCAGCCGGACGGCGCCCGATCCGTTATTCGAGTTCATCGAGGTCGATCGCGACAGCGATGACCCGGGCTTGAGGTTGCGCGGCCCGGTGGACCAGGCCATCAGCCCGGACGGCCGCCATGTCTATGCGCTGAGCCTGGGCGAAAACGCGATCACGATGTTCGAGCGCACCGCGCTTGCCGGCCTGGACGGCGCCGATCCGGGCGCGCACCTGGTGCCCGTGGCGTCCTGGGTCGATGGAGACAATGGTGTTGCCGGCCTGGATCGAGCGCGACGCGTCCTGGTCAGCCCCGATGGAACCAGCCTGTTCGTGACCAGCGACGACAATTCGACGCTGGCGGTATTCCGGCGCGACAACGACCCGGCTTCGGCCGGTTTCGGACGCCTGACGTTCCTGCAGAACATGCGCCAGGGCCAAGACGGCGTGGCCGGCATCAACGGCGCGCGCGGCATGGTGATGGACCCGACCTCGACGCATCTGTACGTGGCCGGATCGTTCGGCTCGTCGATCGCGCTGTTCTCGCGCGCGGCCGACGGCACGCTGTCATTCGTCGAGCAGGTCGTCGGCGGCAGCAACGGGGTCACCGGGCTGGCGGGAATCTCGGAGCTCGCAATTACCGGCGACGGTGACCAGGTCATGGGCACCAGTGTCAACGCCCGGGCGCTGGCCGTATTCAATCGCAACCGTTCGGGCCAGGGCGTGCCCGGCCGGATCGACTTCGTCCAGGCCCAACCGATCACCCTCGGCGACGTCGGCGTCGTGCCGACCGCGCTGGCAATCCCGGGCGGCAACGCCGATGCCGCCGGCGAGCACGTCTACGTGGCCAGCCAGAATGCCGATGCGCTGCTGGTGCTCAGGCGCGTGACCGACCCCACCAGCGCCTCGTTCGGCCGGGTGTTGCCGCTGGCAGGCGTGGTCAACGGCCAGGACGGGCTGGCCGCGATGAACGGCCCGGTCGATGTCGCGGTCAGCGAAGACGGAAAGCGAATCTACGTCGCCGCCGAGTTCTCCGATTCGCTGCTGGTCTTCGATCGCGATACCAACGCCGCCTCGGAGAAATTCGGGATGCCCAACCTGGTCGAGTTCCGCACCGACGGCATCGGCGGCGTGGACGGCCTGCGAAGTGTCCGGTCGATTTCGCTCAGCCGCGACTCGCGCTTCGTCTACGCCTCCGGCTTCGGCGACGATGCGATCGCCTCGTTCCGGCTCGGCGTCGGTTCGGTGTGCGCCTCGGGCGGCGGCGGGAACATCGACGACCGGGTCGATATCGGCGTCGGCGGCACCATCGAATACCGCGCCACCGGCATCCTCGGCGCCGCAGCGACCGGCAGCGTCAGCAATACTGTCGAAGTCAGCGTGCCTTCCACTTTCATCGCCCTGGCGCCTCAATCCGGTTGCCCGAACGGGGCCGATTATTGCGCCACTGCAACGAAGCCGCTGGTGCCCGCCGGCAGCCTGTCGATCAGCAAGGAAGCCGAACAGGTTTCGTTCATCGCCGGCGAGACTGCGCGCTACACGATCACGATCGAAAATGCCGGGCCCAGCAGCCTCGTTCACGAGCCCGGCTTCCCGCTGACCGTGAGCGATCCGCTGGACGGCAACCCGTCTTTCGTGCAGGGCTCGGCGGTCTGGCGTTGCGAGGCCAGCGGCTCGGGCCAACTCGATTTCATGCGCGCCTGGCGCGAAACCGATCCGCTGGACGGGCAGGCCGAGCCGCTGACCGGGCTGGCCGGCGTCAGCGGGCTGGCGCTTGTGCCCGGTACCTCGGGTGCCCGGCTGGTCGGTGCGAGCGTACTCGACGATTCGGTTTCGGTCTTCGCGCGCGACCCGGCCAGCGGCGCGCTGGTCGCCCAGTTCACGGCGCGCTCCGGCGAGATGCTCGGCGGCCAGTTGCTGACAGCGCTCGACGGCGCCCAGGCGGTCGCGGTGAGCGCAGACGGTGAATTCCTGTACGTCGCCAGCCGTATTTCCGACAGCGTCACCGTGTTCTCGCTGACCGCCGCCGGCGGCCTGGCGCTGGTCCAGACCGTCCAGGGCCTGGTCGGCCTGGACCAGGCCATCGATCTTGCGCTGAGCACCGACGGCGCGCAGCGCACGCTTTACGTGGCCGGCGCCAACGACGATGCGGTGGCCGTGTTCCAGCGCGACGCGCAGACCGGTCGCCTGACCTGGATCCAGTCGGTGCAGCAGGGGATAGGCGGCGTGAGCGGCCTGGCCGACGTCAGCAAGGTGGTGGTCAGCCCGGACGGGCGACAGGTCTACGCGCTTTCGCCCACTACCGGGGCCATCGCCCTGTTCGAACGCAACACCACCAGCAGCGCGTTGACCTGGCGCACCACCTACGACCAACTGGACCTGGGCGTCGGGCTGGGCGGCATCGACTCGGCGGTATTCGACGCCGACGGCCAATTCCTGTACGTCGCTTCCGAATTCGAGAACGCCATCCACGTGCTGGCGCGCGATACCGGCACCACCTCCACCCGCGGCAGCCTTTCGCCGGCTTCCAGCATCCGTCAGTCGGACGCGGGCGTGACCGGGCTGGTAGGCGTGAGCTCGCTGGCCATCACCGCCGACGGGGTCAATCTGTACGCCAGTTCGCAGTCGGGCGATACGGTTGCCTGGTTCGTTCGCGACTCCATCGACGGTCGGCTGCGCTTCGCCGGCCTCAGGACCAACCTGGCCGCAGGCGTCGAAGGGCTGGACGGCGCCGGGAACATGGTCGTCGACGACGCACTCGGCCAGCTCTTCGTTGCCGGCACCCGGGATGCGGCGATCGTGCAGTTCGAGCGCAGCGCCGACTCGTTCTGTCCGGCCAGCGGGG
>MDTG01385699.1_pt1 | contig 16189 bp, 14 predicted proteins | sample 811421 | NCBI WGS metagenome assembly MDTG01 (sample SAMN05326645, study PRJNA326480) | marine metagenome | isolation source: seawater | place: Pacific Ocean: South East | collected 2011 | reverse complement strand
TCTTGTACTGAAAAAATAAATTACCATAAAACAGTCAAAAAACCTGTTACAGATATTTATTTTGGATATGAAGTTAAGGATAATTATAGATGGCTTGAAGATGACCTTTCACTGGAAACTGAAGAGTGGGTAAATAAACAAAATCAAACTACATTCAAATACCTAGATCAAATTCCATTTAGAAAAGATTTAAAGAAAAGATTATTGAAATTACTTGACTATGAAAAAATTTCTGCTCCATTTAAAAAAGGGGAATACACATATTTTTATAAAAATAGTGGGCTACAAAATCAAAGCATTTTATACAGAAATTTAGATAATCAAGAATCTGAAGTTTTTATTGACCCTAATAAATTTTCAAATGATGGGACTACATCTTTATCAGGGGTTAGTTTTTCAAAAGATGCTAGCTTAGTTGCTTACAGTATTTCAGAGGGAGGTGCAGATTGGAGGAAAGTAATCGTTATGAATACTGAAACAAAAGAATTGGTAGGAGATACTATTAATAATGTAAAATTTTCTGCAATTAGCTGGAAATCAAATCAAGGCTTTTATTATTCTTCTTATGAAGCTCCTGAGGGGAGTAAATTGTCAAGTAAAACTGACCAGCATATGCTATATTACCACAAGCTTGGTACTAAACAGAAATCCGATAAAGTAATATTTGGAGCGGTTCCACTTGAAAAGAATAGATATGTTAGAGGTTATGTAACAGATGATGATAGATTTCTAGTTATTGACGCAGCTGTAAAGACCACAGGGAACAAACTTTTTATTAAAGACCTTTCAAAAAATTCAGTCTTAAAAACAATAGTTGATAATTACGATTCAAATACTTATTTGTTGGATAATAACGGTACTGATTTAATTTTAGTTACTGACTTCAATTCACCAAATAAAAGAGTTATAAAGACCAATTTTAGTAATCCAGCACAAAATAATTGGAAAAATTTAATTCCTGAAAAAGAATTTGTTTTATCACCGTCTGTATGTGGGGGTTATATTTTTACTGAATATATGATTGATGCAATTTCAAAAGTATACCAGTATACATACGATGGTAAATTACTAAGAGAGATTAATTTACCTGGAATTGGAAGTGCAGGTGGATTTAGTGGTGAAAAAGACCAGACTGAGCTATATTTTAGTTTTTCAAACTATTATACCCCTTCAAGTAGATTTAAACTTAATGTTAAGTCTGGTAAGTATTCTAAATTTTGGAGTCCTAATATTGATTTTGATTCTTCAAATTATGAGTCAAAACAGATCTTTTATAACTCTAAAGATAGAACTAAAGTACCTATGATTATAACATTCAAAAAAGGAACTAAAATTAATGGAAAAAATCCAACTATTCTTTATGGTTATGGTGGTTTTAACATAAGTCAAACACCTGGATTTAGAGTTGCTAATTCTATTTGGCTTGAGCAGGGAGGGATTTACGCTGTTCCTAATATTAGAGGTGGTGGAGAATATGGAAGAGAATGGCATAATTCTGGAACCCAAACAAAAAAACAAAATGTTTTCGATGATTTCATTGCAGCAGCTGAATATCTAATAGATAACAATTATACTTCATCTGATTTTTTGGCAATTAGGGGAGGCTCTAATGGTGGCCTATTAGTTGGCGCAGTAATGACACAACGTCCTGAATTAATGAAAGTTGCACTTCCTTCCGTAGGTGTACTCGACATGCTTAGGTATCATAAATTTACATCAGGTGCTGGATGGGCATTTGATTATGGAACCTCTGATCAATCAGTTGAAATGTTTGAATATTTAAAATCATATTCACCAGTTCACAATGTTAAAGAAAATACTTTGTATCCAGCAACCCTCATAACAACCGGAGATCATGATGACAGAGTAGTGCCTGCCCATTCTTTTAAATTTGCAGCAGAGCTTCAGCAAAAAGGAATCAAGGAAAATCCACTTTTAATAAGAATCGAAACTAATGCAGGTCATGGAGCTGGAACACCGGTGTCAAAAACTATTGAACAATATGCTGATATTTTTGGCTTTACTTTATTCAATATGGGGTTTAATAAATTACCTTATAAGTTGTAATTGAATGAAAAAAAACTACAATTTAATAAGTAAATAAATCTTTTTTAAGTTGTATTAACCAATTATTAATTCTTTCATCTGACATATCTCTTTGGTTATCTTCATCTAATACAAGTCCATAAAACATTTCATTTGGAGCAATCCCTAAAGATTTATTAAACTCGTAACCTTTATTTGGCCAATAACCAAACAATTCTCCTCCATTTTCTAAAACTACTTTAGCTAATATCCCTAAACCGTCAACAAAATTATCTGGGTACCCATACTGATCGCCTAATGAAAAAAAAGCAACTTTTTTATTCGTAAAATCAATTGTTTTAAATTCTGGAAAAAAATCATCCCAATCAGTCTGAAGTTCACCTATATACCATGTTGGAATACCAATTATAAGTATATTAAATTGGATAAAATCGTTTGGCTTCATAGTATATATATCCTTAAAGGAAATATCCTTTAAATCCAATTTTTCGGCAATAATTTCAGATATATGCTCTGTGGACCCTGTATCTGAGCCATAAACGAGAGCAATCTTATTATTTTCACTCATTTAAATATCAATATTTAGTGTTTTTTATTTTAATAAAAAAACTAAATAAATTTAATAAATAGAAAAAAAAGAATATGTTAAAAAAGAGAATTTATTAAATTTATAATTCAATAAAAAATGAAAAAAATAATTCTATTAATACTATTTTCTTTTTCTTGTATATCAAAAAAAGATTGTGGAGAAATAGTTCAGAAATATTCTACTGATGGAAGGTATTTTTTTGCAATGAAAGCAATTGGTGGTGGAGGAGCTTCGAATGGTAATAATGGAAATGGCCATGTATTTGGAGATGTTGAAGTGAGTATTAAAATATATCAATCATTTGATATTGGTGAAGATTACTGCATTGAATAATAAAATACTCCTTTATAAAAATAGTTCTCGGATAACATTAATGCTATCCTTTTTTCTTACAGATTTTTCTAATGAATACCTACCTTAGTTTTTAAATATATGTGGATGTATGATTGAATATTTAATAATTTTTTTCCTTCAGTATATCTAAGTATTTAATATAATAACAAGAAATAAAAATTATTAATTAACTTTATAAATATGAAATGTAATTGTAAAAATTGTGATTGTTCAAGCTCTTGTGATTGTACATGCTGCGATTGTTAAATGAAAAAAATCACTTATTATATCATATTTATCCCATTTTTTTTTATTTATGGTTGGTTTATGAATTCATATACTGATATAGGAATATGGGGGATTATTTTAAGTGCAGGTCTACTTGGTGGGATTCTTAGCTTTCTTTTTAGGAGCTATACCAAAAAATGAAAAAATTACTTTTAATATTCCTGCTTATACCCTTTATTTCTCTTGGACAAAAAAATTACTCTATGAAATTTAACCATCAAGCATTATTAGTAAATGATTTAAATCTATCAGGATATTTTTATAAAAACATTTTAGGTTTTGAAGAAATTGAAGTGGGAGCTGGTCAAAATCCGCCAAAGAGATGGTTTAAAAGTGATGATGGTATGGAAATACATTTAATATCCACAAATAAAAAATTAAAATCTATACCTAAAGGTGTTCATATGGCATTTAGTGTTAAGAATTTCGATTTGTTTATAGATAATCTATCAATAAACAAAGTCAAGTATTCAAACTGGATTGGTAATGAAAATCAAATTCAAATCAGAAAGGATGGATATAAACAAGTTTTTTTTCAAGATCCACAGGGCTATTGGATTGAAGTAAATAATATTAATTAACTAATTAGTTTTTTTTAAAATTTCGTCTTTATTCTTTTGCTGATTTGCTTAACTTTTTCTAATAAAATCGGAATTGAAGGGTATACCATGCCATGACCATAGCCTTCCAATTCATATAACTCAGAATTTTTATTTCCGTTAACTTTCATCATTCTGTGCATGTAGGCATTTTCTTCATATCTTCCAAGTAATTCTAATTCTCTATCGCCAGTTATCATTATATATGGCGGAGTTTCCTTTTTAATATGAAACAATGGTGACATATCGTCAACAAAAGGTTGTTTATTGGACATACCCATCTCTTCTCTAACTGTCATGTGAGTAATAGTATGTCCACTTAATGGAATTAAACCAGCTAATAAATTTGAGTCAATACTGTATTTTTCTAAATAGGATTTATCTAAACCCAACATACTAGAAATATAACCACCCGCAGAATGACCTGAAAGAAAAATTAATTTTTTGGATCCACCGTACTTTTCAATATTATCAAAAGCCCATTTAACTGCTTTAGCTGTATCATCAAGAATTAATTTCGTTGGGATCTCAGGAAAAAGTCTATAGTTGACTGCAATTACTGCAACATCATTATTTTTAAGATTTTCAGGAATATTTTTATTTCCACTTTTAAGTGCTCCACCATGAAAGTAGATAATAGTGGAATAATTATCAATATTTTTAGGATAATAAAAATCGAGAACACATCTTTTATCTATATAATCATCTCCTGTTCTGTAGTTTATATTTTTTTCGAAAACATATTTGTTTTGACTATAAGAATTAAACGAAACAAATAGCAGCAATAATATAAGTCTTTTCACAAATTCAATTTAGTAAAAAAGTTTATGCTTAAAACGTATATTTTTAATTTATATAAATTTTAAGAATGATTGTTTTTATATTTGAGCTCAATTATGAGGTTAATTTCTTTTATTTTTCTTTTATTTTTTTACTCAAACCAGTCGCAAGTGAGAAAAAGTATTGAAGCCTATAGGTTTGAAACACCGCCTGAAATTGATGGAAAACTAAATGAATCTGAATGGAAAAAAATTAATGCTGCTGATGGTTTTACATTGATGAAACCTGAAACTAGATATGGAGAAAAAATCCCAAGTGATTATGAAACTAAAGCATTTTTGGGATATGATGATAAAGCAATTTATTTAGGAGCTCAGCTAAATCACCCTGATCCAGAAAATATTCCCAAAGAATTTGGTCGCAGGGATTGGGGAGTTTTTGGTAAATCTGAGGCTTTTTCGATTTCTCTAGACACTTTTGATGATAGATTTAATTCATTTGGATTTGTTGTGTCAAGCGCTGGTATAATTGCAGATTTATATAGATCGGGTGATTTCGGTTATAGTAGCTTAAATTATGATACGGTTTTTGATGCTAAAGTTCATATTAACGATCAAGGCTGGTCACTTGAAATGATTATACCATATAGCGCTATTAGATTTCCAAAAAAAGATATTCAGAAATGGGGAATAAATTTTGTTAGAAAAATAGTTGATTTAGATAATAGTGAATTTTCATGGAATCCTGTTGATGAAAATCTTTTTGAATACCAAGAATCGATGGGTCTTTTAACAAATATCAAAAACATTAATCCACCATTAAGACTTTTTTTATATCCTTACCTACAAACAGCGGTAAATTCACAAAAAGGATTGAAATCAAGTTCATCTTATTCTGCTGGACTTGACCTTAAATATGGAATAAATAATAGTTTTACACTAGATTTAACTTTAATCCCTGATTTTGGGCAAGTCTCTTTTGACGATACAGAATTAAATTTAAGCCCATTTGAACAACAGTTTACAGAAAGAAGACCTTTTTTTACAGAGGGAGCTGATTTATTCAAAAAAGCTGATGAAAGGAATGGAAAATTCTTTTACAGTAGGAGAATTGGGCAAAAAATAAATTTTAATGAATCTGATTATTTAAATGAGGGAGAAGAATTGATTAGGTATGATGAAAAGACAGATCTAATAAATTCTGTTAAAATAACAGGCACAACGGATGGTAAATTAAGTGTAGGATTTTTGAATGCATTTACAGCAAACGCATATGCTTTCATTAAAACAACGCTAAATAAAACAAGAAAAGAACTATTAAGCCCCTCAACAAACTACAATGTTATTTCATTAAGTCAAGAATTGTTAAATGATTATTCGTCAATTAGTTTTTTAAATACAAATGTAAATAGATCATCAGGGTTAAATGCAAATAATTCTGTAATTGTTTTTGATTTATATGATAATAAAAGAAATTTTAATTTAAAATCATCATTATTTAGAAGTTATACTCCTAGATTTTCAGAAAAAAATGGTTTCAGAGGTTCAATTAATTTAGAAGAGTTAAGAGGTAACTTTCTATTTGGATTGAATTGGAATGGTGTTGATAAATATTATAATCAAAATGAATTGGGATTTTATAATTATAATAATGATCAAAATTATCAAGCTCGAATTAGATACAGATTAATTAATGAAAACAAAACTTTTATCAGCTACTCAACTTATTTATTCTTTAATCAAACATTCAGATTTGATAATTTCTTCAAAAGTGGTGGAGGGTGGAGATTTGGAAACGATTTCGAAACGCAAAATAGAACAAAGTTTGAGGCTGATTTTTATTACAGAATGAGCAGCAGAGATTTTTATGAACCTAGAGTAGAAAACAGATATGTGAATGAATCACCTAATTTTGGTTTTAAAATCGGTTTTGACACCAATTATACTAATACTTTTTCATATGGAATCGAGTATGAGAGAAGTGATTTTTACAATGGTCAATTTGATGAAAACAAGAATAATGAAAGATTTAGATTTAATGCTCAGTACAGAATATCAGAAAAAATTAAATTAAGAGCCTCATCTCAGACAGAGAAAAACTTGGATGATATCGGTTTTTTAAAAATAAATAATGAAAATATATATTTTGGAATCAGAGATATAAAATCTTTTGAAAATTCTATTGAATTTGATTTTTCAATTGATAATTCGAAATTTATTTCTCTTAGATTAAGAAATTTTTGGAGTTCGGCAAATTATGATAAAGTTTTATTTAATTTACTATATAATGGAAACAGAGAAATTACGGATTACTCTCTTTTAGATTTTGATCCAAATACAAATTTTAATTTATGGAATTTAGATTTAAAATTTGAATGGTGGTTTTATCCTGGAAGTACCATTTCAATTAATTATAAAAATCAGATTTTTAATAGAAACAATCAGTCCGCTTTGGACTATTATAAAAGTTTAAAAAACTTATTTGAATTACCAATTGAACATCAACTGTCATTAAGAATTAATTATTTAATTGACACAAATAGATTTAAAAAAAAAATTAATAATTAATTATTTTTAATAGTTATTTGTTGATATGATTTTTTTAATTTTAAAAATTAAAAATTAATTATGAATAAATATATATATCTATTATCATTTTTATTTTCAATTTCAATTTCATCCCAAGAGTTGTTCTGGTATGATGTATTACTTGAGGTTGAAGGTGAAGATGTTGTTGAATTTGAAAAGACTGTCGACAAGTTTTACTCTTCCGTTGATTTCCCTGAAGATGTTTCAATGACTTTTTCGACAATTCCCTTAAAAGGAATGGGTTATGAGGAAACACATATTTTAAGCTTTGTTAGTCCGTCCTCTGAGTCATTAGCTAATTTGAGAGGATCGTTAAATGGTAGAAAATGGGAAAACTACTTAGAAGTTGTTAGACCCTTTATTGACAAAGTTAGATCTTCTGCGGGAGTTGCAATGATGACACATAATGAAGAACAAGTTAATCCAATTGGTCAAGCTTGGTGTTTTAAAATTAAGAGTAAAGATTTTCCTGTATTCTCTTCAGCCTTTAGTAAACTGATGGAAACTTTTGAATTTCCTGGTTTCATTGCTTTAGCTCAAGTAAATCATGGTATTACTAATGGGGAAAATGTTATCATATATGGTACCTATGAGAATTTAAACTCTGCTTTTATGTTTGGACCTAAAAACGATAATGAAGCTCAGGCTTTCGGAGAATTTTTTAATACAACAGGTGATATTTCTGAATTTACTCAGACTTGGACCAGGGTTAAGATTAAAGAATATAACTAATTAAAAAAGGCCCTCTTCGAAGGGCTTTTTTTATGCAAAAAAATTAAATCCCAGAAAGAATAAAAACTGTGCAATAAATAAATTCAGAGAAAAAATAAATTCTTTGTTTTTATAAAAATATTGGTATATATACTGAGTAACCAAAGAAGTTAATCCCCATCCAATATAATTTTGAATTGGTGCTTTAGAACCACTAAATTCCCAATAGTCAAGAACTGGCGCAATTGGTTCCAATGTAAGATCAAGGATTAGCATTAATACTACACCGAAAATGATAGCTAAAACTTTTGAATTATTAAATATTTTTTCAGAAATACTACCGCAAATTACTGTTAAAACAACCCAATTAAACCCAATTAAAATAGGAACGCCTAATAACTTTAACCCTAAATTGTTTCCATATTCATAATTTCCAAAAATCAATCCATACTGAACACCTAATATTTCTGCTAACATTCCAACAAAAAATATCATAAATACTATAAAAAACTTTAATCTAGATGCTTTAGTTTGATTTACAAATAAAAGCGTTGTAGATATAAATAAATTTAATGGTGTCAATGAAGCAAAAAGGTTTTTGTCGATGTAGAGTAAACCTAATAGGCCTGAAAGATGGAAAAGCCAAATAATAATAATTGAAACCTTTTTGTTAAAATCTAAATTCATTTATTTACTATATCTGAAATAATTTTTCCTGACATTATACACAATGGGATTCCTCCACCTGGATGAACACTCCCTCCACAAAAATATAAATTAGAAATTTTAGTAGAAAAATTCGGGTGTCTTAAAAAAGCAGAATAAATATTATTACTTGATGTTCCATAGAGAGAACCTTTATGCGAATTTGTACTTGATTCAATATCAACAGGAGATATAATTCTTTCCTCAACAATGTATTTTTCAATTTTAACACCTAGTGACTTATTTATCTTTTTAATTATGTTGTTCTTTAACTGAATTTTGATTTTTTCCCAATCTTGTTCGTCATTATATGGCGAATTAACCATTACATACCAATTTTCACATCCGTCTGGAGAATCATTAGGCAAATCCTTACAAGTAATATTTATATAAACCGTAGGGTCAAAATATAATTGTTTTTTATTGAAAATATAATTAAACTCTTCTTTATAGTTATTGGAAAAAATTATATTGTGTAAATCTAATTCTTTAAAAACTTTTTTTATCCCCCAATTAAATATAATTGCGGAACTAGATCTTTCTTGTTCTAATACTTTGATCTTTCTTTTTTCATTTAAAAGTTTCCTATATGTATTATAAACATCTGAATTAGTAACTACATAATCTGATAAGTGATGTTTGTTGTTAATCTTAATCCCATAAGCTTTTTTATCTTTTATTAATATTTCGTTTACCTCATTGTTAAAATAAAACTTAACTCCATGTCTTTTTGCAAGTTTGTAAAGTGATTTTGAAATATCTCCCATTCCTTTTTTTAGAATAAATGATCCGTAGTGTTTTTCAGCATTTTGAATTGCAGTCATCATTCCGGGAGTTTTAAATGGGGAGGACCCATTGTAGGTAGCATATCGATTAAATACTTGTACTAAATATTTGTTTTTTAATTCTTCTTCGTTCACTTTATTTAATGTCTTGAACAATTGAAAAGTATTTATTTTAACTAAAGCTCTTAATGTATCTAATGAGATTAAGTTTTTTAGTTTATGTAAAGAGTTTTTCAGAAAAATATTCTCAGTCAGATCGTATTTTTTTTTTGATTTTTCTAAGTATTTTAGAATTATATTTTTTTTTACCCCAAATTTGGATTGACATTCACTTGCTAGTTTGTCTGGATTGTCATATCCTACAAATTTTTTTCCATCATCCCAAAAGTATTTACACATAATGTCTTTTTTTATGTAATTAAAGTGATCTCTTGGATTTTCATTAAAAAGTTCAAAAAGTTCATCAACAAAATGAGGCATCGTAAATAGGGAAGGACCAGTGTTAAATCTATATTTTCCAATATTAATATTTGATAATTTACCGCCAGGAAATGAGTTTTTTTCAAAAACATCTACATCAAATCCTTTTGCCTTTAATCTTATAGCAGTTGATAATCCACCAATACCCGATCCAATAATAATTACTTTTTTCATTAAAATTTTTTCTTCACTTTGTTAATGATAATGAAGCGTGTGAACATGTCTTCAGAGTACCAATTTCTTTTTTTTGTTTTTTTTATTATATCAGAATGGGCTCTTGATTTATATGCAAAGTTTTTAACAGCTTCAAAATTCTCCCATACACTAAAGGTTGCCTGAGCTAACAATGGAAGTTCCCCTATACCTTTATAAAATTCAACTCCTTCAGCAGCTTTAATCGCATTTGATGCTTTGGGAACATTTAACCAAAAATCAATTTGTTTTGATAATCTAATTTTTCCTCTGGTAATAATCGCTATTTTATCATTATTCTTATACTTAACTATGTTTTCCTTAAAAGGGTTTTGGTTATCCCATAAACCATTTGTTTGAATAGTTTTTAGGTAATAGTCTTTTCTGCTTTTAGCTTTTTTTTCTATAATTAAAGAATGTTCACTATTGGCTAGAAAATCTTCAGCAAATTTTTTTGAATTCCAAACAATAAGTATAGCATAGGTTGAAAGGTCAGGTAAAAGAAAACCATTTCCTGCGCCTGTTCCTAATAGTTTATAAAATTTTATATTTTTATTATTAATGAAATACTTGTGTGATTGATTCATTTGTTTGAAAGCCCAAAATTTATTCGATGAGTATTTAATGAATGAAATTGTAGTAATCATTTCATAAATATAGCCAACAATTATGCCAATTACCATCTTTATTTAATCAGATAATATTATGAAATAGTGATATATTTGTTAACATTTTATGACTAAAAAATTTGATTATATTATTTGTGGTGCTGGTTTATCTGGACTTGTTTTATCTCATAAAATAATAAATGATAGATTTTTTGATAACAAATCAATTCTGATAATTGATAAAGACTTAAGCCATAAAGATCATAAGACTTGGTGTTTTTGGGAAGACAAGGAATCTGTGTGGAATGATTATGTTGTTAAAAGTTGGAATACTATATGTTTTAAATCTTCTGGAATAAATAAAGAAACCCGTCTAGAAAATTTTTCATACAAAATGATCAAGTCAGAATTTTTTTTTGAATCCTTAATCCAGAAGATTAGAAATGAAAAAAACTTCACAGTAGTTGAAGATGAAATAATAGATATTTCAGAAGATTCTGTTATCACCATAAAAACAAAATCAAAAATATATCATTCAGATTTTGTTTTTAATAGTTTGTTTGATTTAAATAATTTAAAATCTAATTATCCATTATTAATCCAGCACTTTAAAGGCTGGACAATTCAAACGGAAAATAATTTTTTCAACGATGAAGTGGCTACAATTATGGATTTCTCAATTAATCAGAATAAAGACACAAGATTTTTTTATGTTTTGCCAACATCAAAAAATAAAGCTCTAGTTGAATTTACCCTATTTTCCAAAAGTTTTTTAAATGATAATGAATATGACATTGAATTAAAAAAATATATAAAACAAATAGGAATTAATAATTATGTCATAATAGAAAAAGAAAAAGGTGCTATTCCAATGACATGCCATCCATTTGATGAAAATAATTCTAAAAAAATTATTAATATTGGAACAGCTGGTGGTTGGACTAAACCATCCTCAGGCTATACTTTTAAATTTGTTGACAAAAATTGTGAGAAAATAATTAGTTTTTTAAAAAAGGAAAAATTTTCAAAAAAGATTAGCTTCAAGACCAGGCATTGGATTTATGATTTGATCTTTTTACATGTTTTACATACTAAAAATGATCTTGGTAAAAACCTGTTTGAAAAAATGTTTTTAAAAAATAAAACAGAGTTAGTTTTAAGATTTCTTGATAATGACTCTTCATTTAATGAAGAAATAAATATCGCATCTTCATTCCCGAAAATTCTTTTTACAAAATCATTAATCCAAAATATTGGAAAAATATTTAACTATTATTTGTAATTTCTAATCTTTAAAGAGATTTTTTAGTTATTAAAAATCTCCAGTAAATTATCCCAAGTTGAAGTTTTGATGCTTTAGATAGATTCAATCTTTTTTTTGAATAACTAGGTAAAATTATTTTATTGATTTTAGCTAAGATTTTAAAAATATCTTTTGATTTCATTTGTTACAATATACAATTCATGTATTATCTTAGCAAACATATCATGGTTATACAATCAATATATCTAATTTTAGGACTCTTTTTTCTAATTCTTGGAAGTAATTATTTATTAAAATCATCCGTTAACTTATCTTTAAAGTATAATATTTCTAAGGTTGTTATAGGATTAACTGTTGTATCATTTGCCACTTCTGCTCCAGAGCTTTTAATAAGTATTAGTTCAGCCTTAAAAGATTCAAGTGATATATCTATCTCAAATGTGATTGGTTCTAATATTGCAAATATTGGACTGGTTTTTTCCATTGCATTATTTTTTGTAACAATAAAGATTTCCAAAAACAACATAAAGTATGATTTACCTTGGCTGTTGTCAGTTAGTGTTATTTTTTTATTTTTTTTACAAGACTTAAGAATATCAAAAATTGAAGGCGTTATATTTATTTTATTACTTATTTTTTTTATTTATTTTATGTTTAAAATAAGAGACAACGAGGAAGATGTAAATGTTATTAATGAGTCTAATATGTCTATTGCTAAAATTCTTTTATTAATTGCAGTTTCTTCGTTAACGTTGTTTTTTGGTTCTGAATTATTTGTTAATAGTGCTATATTTTTTGCAAATTATTTTCAGGTTTCAGACAGGATTATTGGTCTGACTCTAGTGGCAATTGGCACAAGTTTACCCGAGTTAGCAACAACATTAGTAGCAATTTATAAAAAAGAATTAGATATTTCAGTAGGAAACATTATTGGGTCAAATGTATTCAATATTCTTGCGGTCATTGGAATTACTTCAACTATTCTTGAACTTAATGTTGTTGGTTTACAAATTATAAGTTTTGATATTTATGTTATGATCGGTTTTAGTGTATTACTAGGTTTTTTCTTTTTTGTTCCTAAAAAATATATTTTATATAAGCCTCACGGTATTTTATTTCTTTTACTTTTTTTAACTTATTATTATAAATTATTGTAAAAAAAAACACCCCAATTAAAATGAGGTGTTTTAAAAATATTAATAAAGTTTAAAAATTAAACTTTAGCAGATTTCACTGTTTTTATTATTCTAGCAGAAATTTTATAAGGATCAGCATTCGAAGCCGGTCTTCTATCTTCAAGCCAGCCTTTCCATCCTTTTTCTACTGTCATGATAGGTATTCTTATAGAAGCACCTCTATCAGAAACACCATAACTAAACTCTGTAATTGATTGAGTTTCATGATCACCAGTTAATCTTTGATCATTATAAGCACCATAAACATCAATATGTTCTTTTACAACAGGTCTAAAAGCTTCACATATAGTTTCGTATGTTTCTTTTGAACCACAAGTACGAAGAGTTGTATTTGAAAAGTTTGCATGCATTCCGGATCCATTCCAATCAGTTGCTCCTAACGGTTTTGGATGATATTCAATTGCTAATCCATAATCCTCTGCTAATCTTTCTAATAAATATCTAGCAACCCACATTTCATCACCAGCTTTTGCAGCACCCTTGGCAAATGTTTGAAATTCCCATTGACCTGAAGCAACTTCAGCATTGGTACCTTCAACGTTTATACCAGCATCTAAACATATGTCTAAATGTCTATCCATAACCTCCCTGCCAAATGTGTTTTTCCCACCAACAGAACAATAAAATTGACCCTGAGGAGTTTGATCTTTTGGAAAACCTAATGGTAAATTAGTTTCTGGGTCCCAAAGAAAGTATTCTTGTTCAAAACCGAACCAAAAATCATCATCATCATCATCAATCGTTGCCCTTCCATTAGACTCATGAGCCGAGCCGTCAGCATTTAAAACCTCAGTCATTACTAACCATCCATTTCTTCTTACAGGATCTGGGTAAAGAGCTACAGGTTTTAGTAAGCAATCTGAAGAACCTCCAGGTGCTTGTTGTGTTGAACTTCCATCAAAAGACCACATTGGGCAGTCCTCTAATTTTCCACTGAAATCTTCAACAATTTTTGTTTTCCCTCTCAGACTTTGTGTTGGTTTATAACCATCAAGCCAAAGGTATTCTAATTTAGATTTGTTCATTTTAATATAAAGTTTATATCATTAAATTTAACTTTAAAATAAATAAGTACTTTATCAAAAGATGATTAATGTATTCTTTTTGTGAACATCATAATTTATGTATGAAAAAAATTAGTTATTGATAATATTTGTGCAAAAAACATGATTATTTTCATTTATAAATTTTATAATTATTCTTTTTAAATTATTTATGTAATCTATATCGATTATCTTTGTTAAAATTTTTATAGCATTTGACATCATCTAATAAATACTCAGAAAGGGGAGTGTCATTCGACAAGAAAGATGTTCACAACGCTATTAAAGATATCGATAAAGGTTTATTCCCTAAATCATTTTGCAAGATTATCCCAGATACCATCACTAATGATGAATCTTATTGTCTTGTAATGCATGCTGATGGAGCTGGAACAAAATCATCTCTTGCATATGCATATTGGAGAGAAACAGGTGATATGTCAGTTTGGAAAGGAATTAGTCAAGATTCATTAATAATGAATATTGATGATCTAATCTGCGTTGGAGCTACTAATAATATCATTGTATCTTCAACTATAGGTAGAAATAAAAAACTTATTCCGGGTGAAATAATTAAGTATATTATTCAGGGCAACGAAGAAGTAATATCGAACTTAAATCGATTTGGAATGAATATTACTTCAGCGGGTGGAGAAACTGCTGATGTTGGAGATTTGGTTAAGACAATAATTGTTGATTCAACAATATTCTGTAGAATGAAAAAAGAGGATGTTATCGACAATAATAATATTTCAGCTGATAATGTTATAGTTGGACTTGCATCGTTTGGGAAATCTACTTATGAAAAGTTTTATAACAGTGGTATTGGAAGTAATGGCTTAACATCTGCAAGACATGATGTTTTTAATAAAAAGATTCAAGATTCATACCCTGAAACCTTTGATAATTCACTTTCAAATGATCTAACTTATATTGGATCAAAAAATTTAACAGATAAAATTAAAAAATTACCGTTAGATGCAGGTAAGTTGGTTTTATCTCCAACTAGAACTTATGCTCCAATTTTAAATAAGGTTTTTGATGTTATGGGTAGAGATAAAATTAATGGTATAATTCATTGTAGTGGAGGTGCTCAAACAAAAATTTTACATTTTATTGATAATCTTCACATTATAAAAGATAATTTATTTGACATTCCACCTGTTTTTGATTTAATACAATCTGAATCTTCTGCCTCATGGAGGGAAATGTATCAAGTATTTAACATGGGACATAGGATGGAGCTGTATGTAGATAAAAGGTACTCCAATCAAATTATTGAAATTTCAAAATCATTTGGAGTTGACGCAAGGGTTATTGGTAAAGTAGAATCTTCAAATGAAAAAAAACTTACCATATCATCAACATATGGAAAATTTGAATATAAATAAAAGATGATAGATAAATTAAATATTATCCAACAAAGATTTAATGAACTTTCAGATCTTATTATTCAGCCTAGTGTAATATCAGACCAAAAAAAGTACATAAAAATTTCTCGTGAGTATAAAGAATTAAATGAGATAATTGATAAAAAATCAGAGTATGAATTATTATTAGCCAATATAAATGAAGCTAATGAAATAATTAAAGAAGAATCTGATAAGGAAATGATTGAGCTAGCTAATTCTGAATTAGAAGAGAATAAAAAAAAAATTATTTTGGTTGAGGAAGACTTAAAAATAATGTTAATACCTAAAGATCCTGATGATTCAAAAAATGTTGTTATGGAATTAAGAGCAGGGACTGGAGGTGATGAAGCAAGTATTTTTGCAGGAGATCTTTTTAGAATGTATTCAAAATATTCTGAAAAGCGAGGATGGAAACTTAATTTAGTTGATTTGAATGAAGGTACTGCAGGTGGGTTTAAAGAAATTATTTTTGAAATAAATGGTCAAAACGTTTATGGAACTTTAAAATATGAGTCCGGAGTTCATCGAGTTCAAAGAGTTCCTCAAACCGAAACCCAGGGAAGAGTTCAC
>MDTG01342317.1_pt1 | contig 16189 bp, 17 predicted proteins | sample 811421 | NCBI WGS metagenome assembly MDTG01 (sample SAMN05326645, study PRJNA326480) | marine metagenome | isolation source: seawater | place: Pacific Ocean: South East | collected 2011 | reverse complement strand
CGGGGGCGCGCCGGCTCGTCCGCCGCGCGGGCTGCCTTCTTGCAGACGTCCGTCCTCTTGTACTTGAGAAGAGCAGACACCATCACCCCCTTCTCCGCGTCCGCGTCGCAGCCGCCAGCAGTCAGCTTGCACAGCTCCACGAGCAGCTCCTGCTGCAGAGCAGCCAGTCGCTTCTCCCCGAGGCCGCGAAGCCCGGAGGCGACCAGCGCGCGGGCCTCCTCTTCCATCGCGCCTCCCGCGCTTCTCTCGGGAGTAATGCTGCAAATCACGAATATACGAAGTTTCGTTAATACAAGAGCGGTTCCTCGACAAGCTACGAAGGGAGGCGACAAGGATCTTCTGACGCCCCCCCTTCCAAAGCAGTAGAGGTTTAGCGAGGGCCGCCCCGCACCCCCGCAAGCTTAATACTTAAGTAACGACGCAGCCGGCGGCGAGGGGGGCGGCGGGTGGAAGTGCACGACGTTGATTCAGACAGCTATCGGGGTCCTCCAGCACGGCGGAACCGCTGCCGCCTGAGACCAAGGAGCCGCTTCTTCTCGCCTCGTGTTTGCGTTCCTTTATAACTGAGATGGTCATTTTTGTTTACAAACACGTGGTCTCCCAAGCGGAAGACGACTCCAAGAGCACGAAATCCCTTCTGTTCAAGAAAGTCAGAAACATGCTTTGTCGTGGCCTCGGTGACAATGACGCGTATGTAGGTGCTGCCGAAGTCGATAGAACGAAGCACGGCCAGCTCATTGCCCTCGACGTCAATGGATAAGAAGTCGATCGTCTCAAACTTGTGCTGCGCGAAAAGCCTGGCAAAAGTCTGGACTGGGAGGGTGTTGCGCATCACATGCAGACCTGGAATTCTCGCGGCAAACTTCTGTGCTCGAGAAAACGACGAAATCTCACGATTACCGCTGTGCTCCGACCCCTCGATACCACTCAGACCCGTTTCCCAGTCTTTGGCTGTCTGTGCCTTTTCTTCGCCAGGGTTGCGGTAGAAGGAAATGAACGGCACACGTGCCCCCTGCTCGCCCATCTCTGAGCTGATCAGCGAGTTGATGTTTATGCACGTGGGCCGATTCTTCTGGAGGCGTTGGAAGACCTGCGGGTTTGCTTCAACGCACATACCCCGCCAGCCCAGATGGCGTTCGAAAAACCACGAATTTGACATGTGCAGCCCGTCGTTAGCACCGATCTCAACGAATGTGCCGTTTTCCAACAAGTCCAACGGCGCCGTGCACGCGCAACTGTATCTGCTGCCAGATTTCGCCCAGATGTCGCACCCGGCGGGATTCAGGAAGTCTTCCTGCCAATGGACAAGGCGCCCACCAAACAGCTGGAACACAAACTGGTCAATTGGGTCATCGCGTATGGACTGAAAATTGCAGCGCGGCCAGGTTCGAGTCGCCTTGGAAAGGTCATCGTTGAAATGCGTCTCTGCGTTGCACATGATTGCGTTCACGGCAAGAACGAGGAGCATAATTAGCAGCGGGATCTTGACCTGTATAGGGACGGGAGAGGGGAGGTCGTGTGTGCTACGGTAAATGGGAGGATGCTGCAGATCAAGAATAGACGCGAAGTGGCTAGAAGCAGAGCGTCTCTGACCCGACGAAGTTCACGCGCACCCGTCCGTTAGCGCACCTAACCGCGCTCGGCTGGGCGCGGAGCTTGATCTCGCGCCTCAGCGCCGGCGACCGCGGCTGCGCGTCGTAGATGCGGAGGGCACTCTCCCCGGGGGCGAACACCACGAAGCCGGCGTCGTCCACGAACTCGAGCACGGCGGGGTCCAGCCCCTCGCACGGCATCGACCCGCAGCCCTTCTGCAAGTCGCCAGCGATCAGGCTTCCGCCTTCGGTCATGAGCGCCACCTTGCTCCCGCGCACCGCGAGCGCGGTGGCGCGCAGGCCGTGCTGCCGGCCGGCCCCGGCGTGGGAGTATAGGTTGCGCCAGAAGTCGCGGCCTGCGCGCATCATCACGTCCGGGCTGCGGTCGTCGAAGGCGGCGAGGCCGAATCCGCTTTCCGACCTCGTGGAGACGACGAGCAGGGGGCCGTCGCGCTTGTGCAGCCCCGCCGCCTCCCCGCGGGGGAGCTTCGGCGACACGCAGGCCATTCCGCTAAGCCGGATTCCAGTGATAAGCTCCACTTTTGAAAGCTGAGGCTAGGGGCAAATCTAGCGCGAGATGGCGACCGTCGTCGACCTGGTGGGCGGCGACACGTGGGGCGGCCTCCGCGACGGCTACCGCCGCGCTCAGCTTGGCCGCCCCAACGGACCGGTGGGCCGCCCGCCCGCCTTCCGCGGCGAGCAGAACACGCCGGGCACGGACGTCAAGGCCCCGCGCATCCTCTCCTCCTCCGCGCGCAACAACCAGGGCACCAACGTGACCATCCCGTACGCGCGTGAGTCTCGCCCGCCTCGAACGCGAGTTTGCGCTGCGCGCTGCGCGCTGCATCCGCTTACGCGCTGCCGCTCTGTCCGCAGGCGTCACCGCCGCGCACGAGCTGCGCGACAAGGGCCGCCTCTCGACTGGCGACGTGGCTTTCGTGCTCCGCGAGCGGTACAGCGCGATCTTTGACTCGAAAAGCGGGAAGATCAAGCCCAACCCGGCGATGATGAACGCGATGCAGGAGCGCGCAAGCATCGCCTGCCAGACTCCGCACGCCAACGTGCACAGCCTCGCGGGGCTGGACTGGGTGAACCGCATGCTGGGCCCCAGCAACTTCCGCCTCGGGTCGACGGTGCTGGTGAACTCGAAGAACCCCGCCGACCAGTGGCGCTCCCTCAGCTTCCTGCAGAAGTGGGTGCTCGACGGGGTGGTGATGTCGAACGACTCCCCGGGCTTCCTGATGTCCTCCTCGGAGGGAGCGCGCAACGACCAGCTCTTCAACATCGCCATCCAGGGCCCGGCCCAGGTGAACAACGGCTACGAGGACAACACTCGCCGGAGCGGCTTCGCCGGGATGGGCATGTACACGGGCGATACGACGAGCTCCGGCTACGTGCAGCTGTCGCAGGGGCAGGAGCTGGTGAGGGGCCTGATTGGGGGCCCCTTCTACAAGCAGTTCCCCCTGCAGATGTTCGACCGCAAGGTCCGCCCGCTGAGCGAGCTCTACGTCGGCCTCGTCTGCACGAAGGTGGAGGACGTCGTGGGCGGGCGGCAGGCTCTGACCGAGTTGAAGGAGGAGCACCCAGACATTATCAAGCGCATCCTCGAGGGGGACGTCGCCGGGAACAGGTTTGAGAAGGACGAAGTCAATACCATCCACCACTTCCAGTACGTCCTCTTCACGGACCGCCAGGTCTGGCAGATGGTGGCCGACTCCAAGGGGCGGTCCAGGGACGCCAACGGCGCCGTCGGCGGCGCCATCGGCCTGAAGTGGACCAATGTTGGTGCCACCGAGCCCGCGGAAGGCAGCGCGGTAAACGATTATGGGCTTGAAGCAAATATCCGGGCAGGAAAGACCACCTTCACGAAGCAGGAGCTGCGCGACCTCGGGATTGACGGGCAGCTGCTCCCCAACGTCTACACCAAAGTGGACGGAAACTACTACAAGGCTTCTGCCGACCCCGCCGGCAACGAGACCTCCGAGCCCGCCTGGAAGCGGCGCGGCAGGGTGAACATGAACGGAAAGCGGAGCCGCGACGACGCGGTGTCCTACTTCGACGGCATCACCGAGGAGGAGGTGGAGGGACTGGTGGGTGCCTGGCGCATCGGCAGGGTGCTCGACACCTCCGCCGCGCGCAGGGACAGCGGAGCCCACGCCCCGAAGGACGGCACGTTCTGCCTGAACGTGAACGTGGACCTGTCATTCCTGGACTGGCGCGCGCTGCGGCGGCGGCTGGGCAAGGGAGACATCGGGGCGGCACACGCCGACGCCTGGGCGGCCACCGACCCCAAAACAATGGCGTGGGACGAGACGCCCACCGGCGTCCAAGGCACTGTGATGCAGTGGCCGACCGAGTACACCATCTACCCCTTCGAGCGCACAGACGATGCCAGGGCGAATGACCTTTTCAACCCGGACAGGAACATTCCGTACAACCCGGACTACAACGTGGACAATCTCCCCAACAAGAGCATTCAGCGGCACTTCCTAGGGAGAAAGAGTGGCCCTCCATCGGACCCAGCCGACCCCGGTGCCTACAACTTCAGGGAGGGAGACCTGGAGAGGCAGCGAGCGAAGTACCTCTACTGGGTCAACAAGAAAAAGGGCGGCGGTCAGACGATGACTACTATGATTGCACAGGGCAGGACTTTGCTCGGCACCGAGCGCGAAGACGAGGAAATCGACGACAAGCCCGCGGTTTCCGCGGCCCCGCAGCCCGCGGTGGCGCCCGCCGCCAAGCCGGCCGCCAAGTCCGCCGCCAAGCCCAGTGCCAAGCCGGCGGCCATCGTCGTGTCGGGCGGCAAGGCCCCGGCTGCGCCCCCGGCTCCCGCTCCGCCCCCGGCTCCCGCTCCCGCTCCGGCTCCGGCCCCGGCCGCCGCTCCCGCCGCCGCTCCCGCCGCCGCTCCCGCCGCCGCTCCTGCCGCCGCTCCCGCCACCGCCCCCAAGAAGCAGCGGCTGGGCGCGCTGGGCGACGACGTGCTCAGCTCGATCTTCGGAAGCTCGGCCTCCTCGGCCGCCGCCCCGGCCGCCGCCCCGGCGGAGCAGCCCTCCCCCGCGCGGCCAGGAAAGTCCTTCCCCCGCCGCAGCCGCGACCGTTAGAGCCGCTATCCCCGCGGCGCGCGCCAAGTAAAAACGGTCGGGGCATGTCAGACTCGGAGTTTAGAGAGGCGTACAGCGCCCTGGTAAAGGATGTTACAACCGCCGTCTCGATGGAAAACGCGCTCTCAGGGCGCTCCGCCGCCAAGCGCCCAAGGGGCGGGAAAAAGCGCGACAGGGGTGAGGCGGAGGGGCCCCGCCCCTGCCGCGAGGTCGCAGCCCGCGTCCTCGAGGCCTGCAGGGAGGAGCGCACCCGCAGGAGCGCGGGCTCCACCCCCGAGGACATCTCCGACGCGGCGCTCTCCAGGGGAGCGCGCTTCACGGACAAGTTCTCCCTGAAAGGCTACGAGCGCTTCCTGCACTACGTGCCCCGCCTCGTGAACGTGGTCACGGTGCCGCGCGCACCGACCGCCCCCTCCAGCCCGCCCCTCACCCCGCCCCGCCGCGCGCAGCTCGCCGAGGCCATCCCCGCCCCCGGCTCCGGCGTCGCCCTGCCCCTCGACCTCCACCACATCGCAGCGCGCTGCAAGAACTCCTTCTACGCCCCCAAGAAGTTCTCCGCCGTGCAGCTCGCCTACGCGGAGCCCCGCTGCCGCGTGCTCGTGTTCCGTGCGCGCTCCGCCCAGCCGGGAGCGCGCGGCCGCCCTGCTGACGCCCGCCTCGCCTCCGCAGATACTGGACGCCTGGTGGGCACAGGCGCGCCTTGCGCGCTTCACTCCTGGCGTGTATCGAACTTGCTTCCTTCACCGCGGGACGGCTTCGGTATTCTTGCACCCATTGTTTCTGGCATGGCATGCATCGAGGGTCTACGGCAGCGACACTCTTGCCCCTCTCCATTCTGGTCCTGGCGTGGCATCCAGAGAGCAAAGTCCATTTACTACATCCCGGACACCATTTCTTGGGCTGTTCCATTGTCGGCGGATCCGCATCGTGCACAGTGCACATGTCACCTCCTACTTGTGCTGTTACAGCATGGCGCGGTTGTGTTCGGCACAGGCACGTCGGGCCCGATGGCCGCCCGCCTCGCGCTGATGCGCGCGCAGCGGCAGCTGCACCAGGACGCGGACATCCACATCCACCTCCGCAACTTCGCGGTGATCAACTCCGTGGGCGCGGTCAGCCTCCGCGCCACGCTCAACTGCGAGGACTTCGCGTCCGCGCACACGTCCACCGCTTTCTACGACGCCAAGTCCTTCGTGGGGCTGGCGTGGAGACCGACGGGGGAGCCGATTTGCTGCGGTGCGCTGCCGCTGCGCCGCCGCGCCCTGGCCGCGCCATGAGCTCACGCGCGCTTTCGCGCGACGCAGAGATCTACTCTACCGGGCGCGCCAAGTGAGCTTCCACGTGCCCCCCCCCTTGCCCCACGGCTGAGACCTGTCCCGCCTCGCAGTTTACCCGGCTCCATCGTGGAGCGGCAGCTGCAGGGCGCGTTTTCGCGCATGCTCCCGGAACTTCGTACGCGCCTTCCCTGCCCGCACGCCTGCGTCTATGCTTTCGTTGTACTGAACGCACACCCTGTGCGCAGTCCGCTTCTCCTCCTCCGCGCGGCTGCTCTCCCTCATCCCGGAGAGCCTGCAGCGCGTGCACCGCTCGGAGCGAGAGGTGGTCGCCAGCAAGGCGCCCTGCAAGGCGCCGGCGGGGGGCACCTCGCTGTGGGACGGCTGGGGAGACGCGTCGAGCCTCATGGCGGGAGGCGTGGACGGCAACCAGGAGGAGGACGACCTCGACCTCGGGGCGATGGGCCTGTGAGTGGATAAGGTCGGGACAGCGAGTCCACACTTCGCCGTCGGCGAGCAGCTTCCTCCGCCCCCGGCCCCCAAACTTCCAGACGACGACGAGCTCGCAGGCGAAAGAATGTCCATATGAGCAGCGCTGTCATAAAATACCGTATAGTTGATTAAGTGCTAAAATGGAGAGTTTCATCAAAAACCGACTGTCGGACCGCCGCTTCGGCAACACGCGGCCGGTGGACACTGGGGGTGCTTGGTACAAGGCACCGGCGCGCGAGCCCGTTGCGGGGTTCGCGGCGCGGCACAACGCCAGCAAGAGTGACGCGGACAGCACAAAGGCTACCAAGGGGGATAAGCGGGAGCGCAACAACGGGAGCGACACGTCAGACAACAGCGACCAGGGGGAGTGTTGGTCGGTGAGAAGCTAGTGCCGGCACATCAGTCCAATTGTGCGCACTGACACGTGCCGCTCGCCGCAGGACTACGAGAGGGTGCCCGGCACTAAGAAGGGAGCCAAGGGCTCGTGCCGGCCGAAGGGGAAGAAGAGCGACGACTAGTCGAACGGGTCGTAGTTGAACGCGTTCTGGCGCGCGAGCTTGGGGGCGCTGACCGGGACCTCGCAGGGCGGGTCGTCGCGCTTGCGCTTGGGCGGGGAGTCCATGGGGGGCGTGTCCGGGAGGACCCCCGCGAAGGCGGCCTGCAGGTCGGCAGGCACGTCGGGGCGCTTGTCCCAGCGCATGCAGAACATGCGCTTGGCCTTGAACGCGTAGAACTCGCGGTAGGACTGGACCAGGTCGTCGGGGTTGGTAATGATGTCGTTGAAGTTAACGCCGGTCTCCGGCTCGTTGGTCTCGATGCAGCGAACGCCGAAAAAGCACCCCTCCGGCGAAGAGACGGTGGTCGCGCGCTGCCCGCACGAGTCGATCGCCTGCTCCGAGACGTCCTTGTCGCGCAGCCGCTCGAGCCAGCCAGAGACGCAGACGTCGACGGGCAGATCGTCGCGGTTGACGCGCTCGTTCAGCGCGTCGAGATGGTACTGGGAGCGGTGCTTCTTGCCGAACTCCGCGGTGTAGAGCGCGCACAGCTCTAGCGCCATGCTGAGCAGCCACTCAAAGTGGGAGCGGCCGCCGAGCACCCAGAGCACGGAGGGGTGGTGCTTGTGCGTGGGCCGGTAGGGCTTGGTGTCGAAGGCGTCACCCTCCGGTGTGTGGCACGTGACGTTGTGCACGGGGATTTTGAGCAGGCTCAGCGCTGTGTACAGGACCTGCGTGGACTCGACGATCATCTTGAGGCGGTGCGCGTCGCACTGCAGCTTGGCCGCTTCGCCGGGGCAGCTCGAGAGGAAGAAGATGTTCATCGGCGCGATGGCGTCGGCGCGATCGGCACGTAGTAGAGGCGCGGGCAGCGTGCGACGGACTGGAAAGCCGGCAGTTGGAGTGGCCACTCGGCCTTGCCTTTTCTGCTTTTGCTCCCTCGCGCCGACGCTGCTCGTCTCAATCGTCGGCGCGAAGCTGCCGGAAGCACTTCACAGCAACAACACCACTGTGGACAACCAACACGACGCATCAAAAGGCAAGCGCGGCCGGTCCAGTTCCAATTAGGCTGCCCGCACCTCTACTCTGTGAGAGATCGCGCCGAGGGCCCAGCGCCACATCCGTGACGCGCCGACGCTTGCGCGCAGGATGTCGCTCTCCACCGGTGCTGACTCGCCGGACAAGATCACGCACGGCTTCGTCCTTGCCGGCGGGGACCTAGTCTGGTCCATGCTCAACGGACAGGGGCAAGGAATGGGAAAGGTGGCCGGCCAGCAGGTCGACGTGCGCGACAGCAAGTTCATCGAGAACAGGTGCACCCGCCTCGCACCCGGCTGGTACGCCGTGATCCAAGGCAAGGGCAACAAGGGTGAGACGCCGGAGCGGTACGCGGAGTGCAAAGCCAGGCTCCCCAACATGAACATCCCTGCATACGGCAGCGTCGACCTCTCGAGAAACAAGGGGTGCGTCGTGGGCATTGCCAGGATCGCCCATTCGCTGCCGTACGAGCACTGCAAGGATAGCGTCTGGGCGGTCGAGGCGTACAAGGTCTGCAACATTATCTCGCACGCGGGCTGGATCGACGTGCCGGTCCCGTGCAAGGGCAATCTCGGCGCGTGCCCCATCAAGGACGACGAGACGCGCGACAGGGTTCGAGCGCTTGCCCAGGCGGCGTATGAGTACGGCAACATCCACGCCACCGAGGCGGAGCTCAAGTACCCGTGGAGCGGAGAGGCCGTCTGGGACGAGGCCCGGCGCAAGCGCAAGGCCTCGACGGCGTCCATCGACCTTGAGGACAAGGACGGCGCGGGCAAGCTGCGCGCCTTTCTGCTGGACGACAAGGCCAGCATGGAGGCCACGCAGGCCGCCCAGACGACGGCCTTCTTCTACTCGCATACCAAGGGGCCATACCGCTGCTTCTCCAACTTCTACCCCTCGGACCTCGTGATGAGCCACCCCTGGCACCCGACGTGCCGCGGCGAGTTTGCCTACCACTGGGGAGAGCAGGCCATCATGCACGCGAAAGCCCTTTTGATGGGCGACATCGCCACGGCCCTCGAGATCATGCGGGCGGATAGTCCCAAGCAGTGCAAGGCGCTCGGGCGCAAGGTGAAGCCCTTCGACGACGACAATTGGAAGAAGCACGTGCCGGACATCGCGTTCGAGGTTTTGCGTTGCAAGTTCGAGCAGAACCCCGCCCTCTCGTCGGTGCTCTCCTCCACCGGCGACCTGCCCATCGCCGAGGCCGCGGCCAACGACAAGATTTGGGCAATTGGACTCAGCGAGAAGGAGGCCGCGCTCGGCACGCCGTGGCGCGGGGCGAACTTGCTCGGCGAGACGCTCATGCGCGTGCGCGCGTACCTTGCCGCGGGGGCCTAGGCCGAGAAACGACGCGGATGTGCAGCGTGTATTCGCGAGTAACATTTCAAGCCGTAGCAGTCGAGAGCAGTCGCGCTAGGCTGCACTCGGGGCGCACACCAGTGCTGGAACCCGGGAGCCATGCCGCCACGCGGGCTCAAGAAGCTGCTACGTGACACGGCACCATGCAAACTCGTCGGCTCGGGATCCAAAAAGCGGTTCCAGCTCGTCCTTCAAGGCGGGGGGCGCGGTCTGACCATGCGGGGCCTGACTAAGCGCCTTGCCGACAAGATCTTCTCCGAAGGAGACCTGCCGGCTGTCGCAACGTCAAACACCGTGAAGCCGAAGGGAGGTCACTGGCGCGGCCCAGACGGGGGCCGCCGGAGGGGCTGTGCCGTCGACTCTCAAGTGTCCCGACTGGCGAGCGTGAGCGCGGAAAGGAGGTTCAAGAGCAAGATGCTCGTCTTGACGCGCCTCGTCTTTTCCGCGCTCTCGGAGAAGGGACTTGAGCCAATTCTTGGGCAGCGCGCCGTGTGCTCCCAATTCCACCGCGTTGGCACAGCAGCAGACGTGGTCTGCTACCATGCAGAGAAGCACGCGCTCGTGCTCGTCGAACTCAAGTGCGGCTTCAGCGGTTGCAAGACGGCTGCCGCGCGCGACTCAAAAGGCGAGTGCTTCATGCGCGGACCGCTCAGGCGCGCTGCCGATCACGTAATCCACCGCCACATGGCGCAGCTCGCGCTCACGCACGCCATGTTCATGCGCGAGAAGAACACGCTCAAAAAACTGGGATCCCTCGGGGTGGAGGGGGTGGAGGGAATGCTTCTCTACGCGAACGATGAGACTGTAGAAACGTACGAACTGCCGGAGTGGTGGAGAAGGAAAGCGTCTAGCGTTTTAGACTTTTTGCGCTGATCCGCGATCTCCAAACACGGGCCCCGTTTCTGTGCTCACCTCGGGGCAGACACCTTCGACCTGATTGTGAACGGGATGGAGGTGAAGGTCAGGTTGGGGTTGTCGACGGCCTCGCCTCCAGTCGGGGACACCTTGACCTGGAACTGCGAGAAGCGGGGCTTGGTGTCGGACGAGGTGAATGTGGTCCTGAACTGCCAGGAGAGGGTGCCGTCTGTCATGTTCTGCAGGTGGATGCCCTCGAGACTTGGCGAGGTGAGGGAGGGCGCGTCGCGGTTGAAGTCGCTGGCACGGACGAGGCTCCCGTTCTCGGCGTAGACGATCTCGAGCTTGAACTGAACCGGTTCGTCGGAGATGTCGCTCTCGCTGGCGGGCTCGCCCGTGTCCTTGAAAACGAGCTGAAAAGCGAAAGTCGACGGGCGGCGGGCCTCGATCTCGTACTCGCGGCAGCGGCTGCGCCGCCCGATGACGACGGCGTGCGGGAACTCGCCAACGTTGGTGAAACGGTAGGGGGCGGAGACCGCGGAGAGCGGCGTGGTGTCGCGCGCTGCAAGGACTTGCTGCATCACGAGCTCCCGCTTTGCGGGGGCGGCGGGCGCAGCGGCGGGCGCAGCGGCGGGCGCAGCAGCAGCATCTCCGGGGCGAGGCCCCGCGGCGGAGAGCTGCGTCTTGAGACGCTTGACTTGCTCCCTGAGCTCCTCGTTCTCCCAAGCGAGCGCCGCTTTCTCGGCGAGCAGCCTCTGGTTCGCCGCGAGGAGAGTGCCCACCTGTCCGTCCTCGCGCGGCCGCTTGCGCGTGCTGCCATCCTCGCACTCATTCTGTGACTCCTCGCCGGAGCCCTCCTCGCCGGCCTCGTCCTCCTCGTACTCGTACTCGTCCGAGTCGCTCATCGTCGGCGATTCCCTGCGTCTCTGCAGCGCTGCACCGTCCGCAACTCGTCCACCCGGCGCAATAGCGGCGCCCCGGCTCTGCATTCAGCAGCTTCGCGCCGACGAGTTGGGGAGCAGCCGCGTCGGCGCGAACGTGGCGAAAGCATCGCGTCGAGAAGCAAGAGCGACGCAAGGCGCAAAACAAGAAATAGAACTTGCAGGCCATCCACCAACGTTAGCATCGGCTGCTGCACTACTATGTCCACCATCGCGCCCACGGACAACCACCCCCTCTTCGCGCCGACAGACTCGCTCGAGGAGGCTGCAGAATCGGACAGCGACAGCGAGGACGAGTACGACGAGCACGAGGGCGTGAAGGGCACTTGGACGATGCGCTGCGGCTGCGGCAGTGAGACGGTCGTGCTCGGGGAGCAGTGCTATGGCAGCGACGAGTGCGGCAACTACGAGGTCTTTTTCCGAGAGCGACCCCGTCCGACGCGGAAGGAGCGCGCGCGCAAGGCGCGCAACATGCGCATCTTCCGCGGCCTCGTCCTCGCCAAGGTCGGCGCGCGCCGCTGGCGACTGCGCGCGGCGGAGCGCGCGTACGCGCCCGGCGGACGGGGGCACAAAAAAGCCAAAACCAACTATCACACCGAGTCCGTCCGCCTCATTGAGTAGGAGATGGGCATGGTGCAACCTCTATGGGCTCCAGCGAAGGCGTAAGGGCAACCAATTTTGTCACTCGCGTGATTCCGGCGTATCTGGTGTTGATGGCCATGAGGGACACGCTCATCGACGCCTTTGCAAAGTACCTCCACATGCCAGGCCAAGTGTCGTTCCAGCTGGGTCTCCATAGTGTAAAACAAGATCTGATGGCCAAAAGGCCAAGAAGTGGTTGAGTTAGTATCCGTTTCTCAATGTACATACAACGCAAAACCCCACCCGAAAGTAGCCTCCGGAGCAAGCTCTGCGTCGAGACATAAGCCCCCCTCCCCACAAAGGTTATCAAGAAAGTTGCGTGCGCATGGAGATTGCGGAGAGTCTGCGCGTGGAATGCACGGTGCACAGCTTCGTTTTTGAAAAGAACGGCAAAAGTGAGGAAGTCAGCTTTGCCTTGGTGAAGCTGAGTAACGACAGGTTTTACGTTGTTTCGGAGACGGTCTTGCGAAGGCTTGCCAGGGGCGACGGAAAATATAATCTCACAAACTTTCTGGACAATCACGCGTGTGGTGTATTTTATATAGACGGCCGTAAGGAGACAACCAGCAGTGGCACAAAGGAGTTCTTGGTGGTAGACTCCATCCTGTACAAGAAAAACGCAGACGACCGTTTCTGCTACAACTTTTTTAGCTATGATTGGGCAGGAAAGCGCGTGTCTGCATTCTTGATCGTGGCATTCCACGTTGCGAAAACGATGCAACTGCACGGCCTTGAACTTACAGATGCTGCAGTAATCCAGCGCGATCAGAGCAGCGAGCTCACGACCCGTGCCACTGAGGTGAAGTTTTCCGCAAAAGCGACACTGCTAGGCCAGCCAGCGTTCTACGAACGGTGGGGCTTCCAGTACGCCAAGCAGAAGCCTGAGGTTGAAGCGACCCGGAAAGAGCTTCAGAAGCAATACCTTCTGAAGGAGGGTGAAGCCGCCGCAGCCCTGGAACAAATCCGCGCCTCCGAAAACGCTTGGCTGTGGGGGAAGCTGAGCCGAGAACGCCTTGCGCAGCTGCGCGCGCAAGTCACACGGCTTGAAGGCGAAAAGGCTGCGCTGTGTTACGAATGGTTCAAAAAGGCCAACTGGGAGGCTACTCTAGCCATCTCAGGGAAGGAGTACAAAGATTGGAAGCAGGCGTGCGTAAACAAGGGCGCATGGATGCCGAGCAGGTACTCTTCCGAAAGGGTAGAAGAATTCGCCGCAGCCGAATTCAACAGATTTGGAATTGTCCATCGCGCCATGCAGCCCAGTCTGAAGCGCCGGCGGGAGGAATCGGTAGGCCACTCGTGCGGCTTACCAAGCTTGCATCTTCTCGAGCTTTGAGGCATCGATTGAACGCCAATGGGGTTGGCAGGAAATGTTTGGGTTAGTATTTGTTTCTCAATGTATGCCGACACAAAACCACCCCCGAAAGTAGCCTCCGGAGCAAGCCCACCTCTAGCATGCCCACGCCAACCCCCACCTCTGTCCGCGGGATCAAGGCTCGAGCCGAAGCCCCAACAGCCGCGCCGCCGCCGACTGCAGCAGCCCGTCGAAGCGTCGCGATCCGCGACACGCAAGGCTGCCGCTGACACTAACGCCTCAGGCGACCAGGTAAGAGCAGCAGCAGAGTAGAAACGCGACGCAAATTACTACGGCCAGTACAGCAAATGTAAGCGCCTCCCAGTTCGCGATGTTCACGCAGACGCCCAGCTCGTCCTCGGCGAGGTGTTCGACATCGACGCCGACGCAGAGGCTCTCGGACACCGCGACCGTCGCCCCACCGTCATCCACTGCCTTCAGGTACAGGCAAGAGCCGTGCAGCACGTCCGGTTCCATGTCGAGAGGGCAGCCGCCCAGCAACCGCAGCGCGTCGCACTGGAAACGCGCCTGGAACTGTGCTTTCTCACCAGGTCCGATCACTGCAACGCTCGCGTTCGAAAACGCGGTCCCGAGGGCAAAGACGGCGGCAAACGCCGCGACGACAAACATGTAACAGCCACATTCCGCGCAGTCGCTGTTCTCGGAGGATCGGGAAGCTCCGATCATGGCAATAGTTATACCAGCACCCTCCCTTCAACACACCGCGCCCCTGCTGCCGGCAGCTGCGCGCCTACGGCAGCTACGCGCCGACACCACCCCGAAGTCTGCTTTTGCTAAGCACAAGCCTAACGGACACTGCGAAGTTTGGCAGCAGCGGCCTCCAGACCGAGACTCTTGGTGCGAGCATCGTCCTCCTCGACGATGTCCGCAATCGTTCTTGCAGCCTCGGCAAACTCCCTTTTCTTCAGCTGGAAGTCCATGCTGGTGCCGAGCTGGCCTGTCATGTGCTGCATGATGGCCCTCGCGGCAGAGGCTGAAAGCGCGTTCACGTCGACGCGCACGACCGTCCCTTTCGGGACCAGGACATCCTCGCGCGTGACGAAGCACGCGCTGGCCTCGCCGTATTCCTCTTTACGGAGGTACAACGCCTCGGCGAGGACGTCCACCGGGACTCCCACCCTTGCGGAAGGGTAATTGAACGCCATGTTAGACTAACAGCTCTACTCGGAGGTCTCGCGCCGCTCTGCTACCGACAGGCACGCGCCGACAACTCAGGAGTTGGCATACAACGGCAGGCCCGTTACGGGGCACTCGAAATTGCCATTCATCACGCGCTCGACGATGCAGTCCTTGAGAAATGTGACCTTGGCCGGCGTGACCGCGATCTCTCTGAGGCGCAGCCCGCTCTTCGTGCTCTCGGCGAGCGGGCTTTTGCAGATGCCGCAGCAGAAGTAGGACGAGTCGCCGGTCACCTGCGCGGCGACGAGTCGCGCGGCGAGCTCGTAGTCGAGCGAGCAAACCTCGGACGGGATCTCGATCTGCCTTTCTTTGTGGAAAAGGAATGCGGCGGGCGTCGATGTGGGGGGCGTTGCTTTCCCCTGCCCGAAGGCCTGAACGATTCCCCAGTGATGCCCAAAGAGCAGGCTGGGCGTGTTTTCTAGGGTTCGCATGATCAGGAACAACGCCTTGTCGTCCTTGCGACTGGACGCGGCGGCGTTGAACGCGCTCACAGTAAGCGCCTGGTAGGCCGCGTGCGGCGTCTCGGGCAAGGTTGACGTAAGATCCAGCACTGTGATCTCTTGTTTCTCAAGCACCTTGCCGATGGCGGCAGACAGCTGCTTGGACGAGAAAGAGGGCGCGGTGTCGGCTTGCGCGTAGCCCAGGTTCTTGAGTGCGGCGACCGCATGCTTGTGGCTCTCAAACTGGAGGAAGGCGGCGGGGTCCGCCGCGCCGGCGTCGGCCTCAGCCGTCGCGCCGGCGTCGGCCTCAGCGGTGGCGCCTAGACTTTTCTCTTGCGCTGCTTGCCCATATTTCTGCTCCCTCATGTAGGTGCGGAAAGGCGCGAAAAGGCGCGCCTCGGAACAGTAGCGTCGGCGCGTTGCTGCCGAATGCCTTAGCGGCTCCACGCCGCGAAGCAGAGGTCTTGGCGCCACAGAGAGCGGCTGCTATACTTCCACGGGGTCTACGCGCCGAGCAAGATGGATGCGCCGACAACCCCCAGAAAGCGACTGCGCTCCGCCCACCTGTTCCGCGAGATGAAGAGAGCATGCAGGAGCCCCGTTCCCTTTGACGAAAAGCTCGACAGCGACAACCGGGAGAAGGTGGTCGAGTTTATGGACGAACTCTGCAACGACTTCAAGCTGAAAGACACCACGCACGGCCTCGCCGTGTCTTACTGCGACCGCTTCATGCGGAGCCGCGCCCGTCCAAACTACGAAGACGAGCTCATAGGAATGGTCTGCGTGCTGGTCGCGGCCAAGTTTGACGACGTGAAGTTTCCGTCCGTGGACGCGTTGATTGAAAGGGTCGAAGGCAACTTCACGCGCTCGCAAGTGAGGGAGGCCGAGCTTGGCGTGCTGCGGGCGCTGGGCTGGCGCCTGCATGACACGACGCCGCACAGTTTTCTGAACGAGCTGGACGCCATGATCACAATCGCGCCTCCCTTGCGGAGGCGAGCCGAGTTCTTTGCGAACATGGCGACTTACGAGTCGCGCGTCCTGCAGTTCATCCCGGCCGTCCTGGCGCTTGCCTCGCTGCTCGGTGGAAGAAAGCAGCTTTTCCCGCTGACTGCCACAAAGACCTACGACAAGATGCTCTGCGCGGTGTGTGGCGTTTCACACAGCGAGGTGGAGCGGTGTCTCGAGATATTGCTCGCACATTTCGCGCGTGTCTTTGGCGACAGCGGTTGCTAAGGCATCCGGCGCGGGGGCGTCGCGGGGGCGGCGCGAAGGCGGCACGAAGGCGGCACAAGTCCGGCGACTGCAAAGTGGCCCGGCGCGAAGGCGGAAACTAGGGCGGCGCACAGGCGGAAAGCGGAGGGGCCGCCGATCTCCCCGCGATCTCGCGGAATGAGAAACGGAAATTGT
>MDTG01049034.1_pt1 | contig 16189 bp, 13 predicted proteins | sample 811421 | NCBI WGS metagenome assembly MDTG01 (sample SAMN05326645, study PRJNA326480) | marine metagenome | isolation source: seawater | place: Pacific Ocean: South East | collected 2011 | reverse complement strand
TGAACGCATGTCGGATGACATGGACCTAAACTGCGGAGATATAGTATCAGAGGGAAAAGATATCCAGGAAAAAGGAGAAGAAATTTTCGAACTGATGATCAAAATCGCATCCGGAAAGCGAAGTAAGAGCGAAGAGCTTGGCTTTGGCGAGGTAGAGTTCGTTCCGTGGCAGACGGGAGCAGTGATGTGATTAAAGCGTGTCAATGTAAATAACTTTGAAAACTCGCTTACGGTAATTATCTCCCTAAACAGCATAAAGCGATGCAGCACATGTGGGGTTGGATCATCACAGAGCGCTGATACCGGTTTCCTTCCATGTTGATACCAATAACTCAAATTGTCCTGAATAAGACGTTGTCCTGCATAATCAATGAGTAATACTATAAGTGTTTCAAATGTTACAGTATTCAGACCGGGAGGAAAGTTTTTGTCTCTATGATAGGACTTGCAGATGCCTACGATATTTGATTAGAAATGGCTACGCCGCCTCGACAGTAGCTTACCGAAACGCCGACACTCAATGCCATCGATTGCGATGCTGCCGCACGGCAAGGACTCGGTGAAAGACGCGGATTTCAGGATTAAGCTAAAAAAAAGCCGGCAGCGATACACTGCCACCCTTTGTGTGCTAGATACGGCATTGTGCGATGTAGGAAGATTTTGTTTCAGTAAAAATGATGAAGCATTGGCTTGTAGATTGATTTAAAGGAGAATAACGAGGATATGCTGCCCCATTTCCAGTGGAAGCATCCAAACAAGGTGCGGCGATTCCCCAGTGTGATCTGACTTTCTGCCGTTGATGCAGAGGTGCCAGCAAACCGCCAAACATAGGTTTCTTTACGGAAATTCAATAAGTCATTCTTAACCGCACTCGACGGAGAGAGGATCATGGTCAAATGGATAATCAGTTTTAAAACGAAACTCCAAGGGAAAGACTCCAGAAATACTTAAGGTTCAAAATTACCATGCTCCGGACAAGATGATGCAACGCAAGCATTTGCAGAGATGATTTTGGACTTAATCGTTGATAACTCCCAGAACAAGATTTTTTCAGCTACTCTTGAGTAATATACTCTGAAAACACCCGCCCCAGAGAAGGTTCATGACCCGGGTTTCGATAGTTATTCTAGATTACCTTATAATTACAAATCTGTGAATTCCAATAGAATACTCAGATTTTTATCTAGCTAAACATCTAAAGCTTTCGTTGACCTAAGCACTGGGTATTTCAAAAAATACTCCCGTGCCTGGTCCCAGCGGTAAATCAAGCACAACCCAGAAGATTGTCATGCCTAATCCAGCGATAATTAATGCTAATGAATATGGAAGCATCATGGCCGCCAAGCTACCTATGCCAAAATCACTCTTCCAACGCTGACAAAAGATGAGAATTAAGGGAAAATAAACCATTAGTGGAGTAATAATATTTGTTGCACTGTCACCAACCCGATATGCTGCGGTAGCCATCTCCGGTGAGATGCCTAGCAACATTAACATTGGAACCAAAACGGGAGAAATTAGAGCCCACTTTGCGCTCGCTGAGCCGACAAAAAGATTCAATAGCGCCGACAATAAAATAATAAGAGTCAGTAAAATCCATGATGGCATACTTATGTTTTCGAGAAAATCAGCGCCATGGACCGCAAAGATAAGACCCAAATTTGACCAGCCAAACATAGCGACAAAGTGCGCTGCAACAAAAGAGAGCACAAGATAATACGCTAAGTCCTCCATCGACTCTGTCATCATTTTAACCACATCTCTATGGCATCTGATTGTACCGGCTCCTCTGCCATAGGCCCATCCTGATGATATGAACAAAAGAAAAGATCCAGCTACAAGGCTCTTATAGAATGGTGTAAGTTGGGCTTCAGCTTCTGCTCCCTCATCAATTAGCGGTGTACCCGGACCCAAAGTCATTAATAACCAAAGGCCAATGACGACGAGCGCTGAAATTCCTCCATAAACAAGACCACGTTTCTCTTCAAGCGTCAATGGGCGGTCACTAATTTGTTTAATACTAATAATTTTCGCTAGTGCAGGATCAAAGTCACTGAGCCGAGGTTCAATGATACGGTCGGTAACAAACCAGATGACCGGTAAATAAACCACTACCATCGCTGCGATAAAAAACCAGTTCCCAGCGATATTTATCGTAACCTCGCCAAACACATTTTCGGCACTTACCTGCGTAATACCCAGGAGCAACGCATCAAACTGACCTGGAAGAAGGTTTGCAGAAAATCCACCGGATACTCCAGCGAAAGCAGCTGCAATGCCAACGACTGGATGGCGGCCTGTAACATAAAATATATATCCTGATAGAGGGATTAAAACAACATAAGCAGCATCTGAGGCAAGATTACCCATCATACCTGTAAAAACTATTAAAGGCGTCAATGCGGCTTTCGGTGCGTCTCGCAGACCCGCACGCATTGCAGAAGTGAAAAGGCCAGCTCGCTCCGCAACGCCAGCACCAAGCATTACGACCAAAACATATCCAAGAGGATAAAAGTGCATAAAGGTAGTTGGCATTTCGACCCAAATTCGTGCGATATTTTCGGCCGAAAGTAAACTTGTTGACATCAAGACTTGATACGCCCCACTAACCGGGTCTATTTCGGACGGATGGAGCGCAGAAAGACCAGCGAAATCAGCGACAACGGACACAAAAATGAGTAATGCTATCAGCCACAAAAATAAAAATACTGGATCAGGTAATTGATTCCCGCGACGTTCTACCCATGAAAGAAACCCATCCAAAGAAACTACTCTCCCTTTAATTAAGTGGCATAACACCAAAGTGTGTCACTTTTACCCTGTTGACCATCTATTTTAATTGACCTTGCTACTCACATTTTTTTGTCATAACTAAGACATCTTCCAACTATCTACTCACTTTTCTGATGTTTCTACATTAATTTTTTTACCCTTAAAAATAAGAAGCACCTGGGAAAATTTACATAAGCTATCTATTTTTTACCTCTGCTGAAGCCAAGCTCGCCATCCCCCAAAAGAAGTTATCTCAATAGCACCTTCTAGACCCATGGGTTCGCAGATAAAACCTGAGACAGTCAGCCCATTTGAGAGAACAACTTTACCGATTCCCAAAGGACTAGGAATATTCTCAACAAACGAACCAAAATTTTCAGCTGGTAATGACCACACTTCTGCCGCGATGGCAGCACCTTTTTTTTCGTCGCGAACCAATCCAGGACGTAATGGCGGACCGCCCGCTATAACATACATTCGATATATTGGTGCAGTATTGATGACCTGCTTTAATGTCGCCCCTCGCTCGATCAGCTGCCAGTTCAATGGCAGTCCAGACAGGTGCGCTCCACAAACTAAGATGTCTACACTTTTAGGGTTAGATACCAGCTTATTTTCTCGATTGTTGCGAATATAAGTCGTCTTGCCTGCTGGGAGCGAGAATATAGACTGAACTCTATTAGCAATAGAGAGGAGCCATCGATCACTCATGCATGGACCAACTAATGAAATTGAAAAAGGCAGAAAATTGTCACGAGCTCCTTGAATTAAGTGTGTGGGCACCACCACAGAGGCGAAATCAAGTAAATTCACGAAGTTGGAGTAATATCCTAGCTTTGTATTCGCGTGAATTGGCTCATCAAGCATCTCTTTGATAGTGAAATAACATCCGACTGTAGGAGTCATCAAGCAATCCAGATCACTCATCAATCTCTCGCAAATAATCTTTAATTCTCGCAGTCGATATTGTGCCTTGAACAAGTCAGTAGCCAATAATTCTCCACCAGGCTCAATAATTTCCCGAACAACGGGGAGCATGCTGTGAGGGTTGTGATTAATGATTTGTTCGGTAGTTATGTAGCGCTCACTTATCCAAGGTCCTTGATATAGTAAATCCCCTACCTCCTTAAAAGGCCGAAAGTCAATTTCTTTGAGTGTAAAACCTCGATCAATCATAACTTCCAAAGTTTGAGTGTAGGCCTTAGAGTATTCTTGATTATCAAAAAACCTAAGCTGCTCTTTTTTAATAACACCTATAGTAAGATTGGTATCGGCCAAACCGTAATTTCGCGTCGCGTTGAAATATGGAAGTGCTCGACTGTTGCTATACTCGCTATCAAATCGTATAGCGACGTCCAATACCTCATTGGCATCGTCACAACTATTGGTAAAGACACTAATACAATCGAGACTTCTGCAAGCATCGATCACACCCGAGCAGGATATGAGACCCAAACTGGGTTTTAGTCCAATCAGATTATTAAAACATGCAGGGATCCGCCCTGAACCTGCCGTATCAGTGCCAAGGCTAAACGTGGAGAGACCCATCGCAACAGCGACCGCAGAACCAGAACTGGAACCACCACTAATAAGATCGAATTCGAAACTATTATGACAAACCCCATAGGGCGAACGGGTTCCATTCAGGCCCGTCGCGAACTGGTCAAGATTGGTCTTGCCGATTGGTATAGCTCCAGCATCAATCAGCAACTGCACGACGAACGCAGACTTTTTAGGTAGGTACGCAAAATCAGGACACCCAACCGTGGTTGGCACCCCAACTAAGTCAATATTATCTTTTATTGAAAAAGGAATACCCCAAAGAGGATGAGTGTCAAAATCTTTTTGTTTAAGGCAATCTATAAAAGGTTGAATCCAGCAAAGGGACGGCGGTTCGATAAAAATATTGTAGTGTTCCAAGGCATCTGCTGCGGAAATTATACTTTCTACAAGTTTTTGTGGTACCAGATCACCACGTCGATATGACTCACGGAGCGTTTCCATACCTAGGTCAAGAATGTAATGATCACGTGCCCTCATACGCTTGCCTCGGGGCACGAAAATACCATCAAGGTCTGTCCTGAGCTCACTCGACTAGTTTCATTCAAAGGAATTTTTGCTACTACCCCGGCAAAGGTTGCATGAACCTCAATTTCCATTTTCATGGATTCAAGAACCATAACAACCGCGCCTTTTTCCACAAATTCACCTTGTTTTACAATTATCCGCCAAACTAATCCTGAAACTGGGCTCTGTAATACAAAGTCCCCCTCAGAATCTTCTATATCTTCACTAAATTGGTCAGCCTCTTGGATAGAGAATTGGAACTGCCCATCATGATGCCAGCGGTTGAGTTCCTCATTAAAAGCATTTTTTCTTTTCGTCATAAAACGTTCGGTACTCTCTCGATTATCATCCAGAAAATTTTGATAATCGGACATGTTGAATGTTCCATTTACAATTATCGGAGAGAACTGGCCTATCGGGAAATCACGCCTAATCTTACATAACTCGTCATGACTTACCTCATAAAATCGAATCTGATCAAAAAAGCGTAATAAATAAGGTCGCGAAAATTCGTTTGTTTGATGAAAGCGATTCCACATCTGCAACGTCCGCCCTATAAGTTGATACCCCCCTGGACCCTCCATGCCATAAACACAAAGGTATGACCCACCAATACCAACAGAATTCTCGGCCGTCCAAGTTCGTGCAGGATTGTACTTAGTGGTAACAAGGCGGTGACGCGGATCAATTGGCACTGCTACCGGAGCACCGAGATACACGTCCCCTAATCCCAAAACCAGATAAGAGGCATCAAAGATAATTCGTTTTACATCATCCGGGTTATTGAGACCGTTAATCCTTCGAATAAACTCAATATTATCGGGAAACCAGGGGGCATCCTTCCGCACTGCCTGATCATACTTACGAACCGCGGAGCGGCAGGCATGATCATCCCAGGACATTGGAAGGAAAAGTGTGCGGGAAGGCACACTCATGTTATCAAGCTGCGCTGATAAACTCCTCTCAGCAACGAGCAATTGATCTATCAATTTTTTAGCGGATAATATTTGTGAATCGTAATGAAGTTGCAAGGATCGAATCCCTGGCGTCATCTCATGGACACCCTCCACAGGTTTGCTTTTCAACCACTCCATAAGAGCATGGACACGCAGGCGAAGACGAAAATTAATCTCTGGCTGACCATACTCGATGAGCAAAAATTTGTCTCCTGCTTTGCGGTAACATATGTCATCCCCGTACTCACAGGAACTCAAAGTCAGCATTATTGGGGTTGATCGCTCCTCCGGTTGGACTTGAACTTGAATCTCTCTAAACTCTTTTATTGAGGTGTGACCGGCCGCCTCAAGCTCAGTCGCCTTACTGAGACTGACCGGAATAAAGTGAATTTTATCTCCAGCACGCAGTTGACCAAGTTTCCATAGATCAGCGGTAATTACTGTCGCAGGACACACGAAGCCGCCGAGGGATGGGCCGTCTGGACCAAGAATTACGGGCATGTCTCCGGTAAAATCAACCGTCCCAAATGCATATGCGTTGTCATGAAGATTAGATGGGTGCAAACCTGCCTCACCGCCATCCTTTCGCGCCCACTCAGGTTTGGGACCAATGAGTCTTACCCCGGTGCGATTTGAGTTATAGTGAACCTCCCAATCATAGGAAAAAAAAATCTCCATATCTCTTTCGGTAAAAAAATCTGGTGACCCATGCGGTCCATAAGTTACCCTTATGCCAAGAGGTGCTCGGCTGCAAGCGTCATTCGACTTGAAAATATTCGGGATAAGCGACTTGGGCAGGCGCACCTGCTCTAGATCAGGCAGCAATTTGTCTTCATTTAACCGGACCACATCGCCAGAACGGAGACAACGCCCGTTGTGCCCACCAAAATTACCCAAAGTAAATGTTGCTCTGGATCCTAGGTATTCTGGACAACGAATACCTCCAGCAATCGCAAGATAGGTCCTTGCTCCGCTACTTTCATAAACGTTCCCCAAAACTAGTTCAGAACCCGAGGGAATCTTGTAGACATGCCAACAAGCAAGCTTTTTTATAATTTCTCTATTATCGAGAGAAATTTTCAAAACAGCATGTATCTGTGCGCCGGCAAGAACAACAGTTGTAGCTTTACTAAATAGTAACGTCGGCCCATAAAGAGCAATTTCTAACCCTGCCGCATCATAATCATTATCCAACAGTCGATTAGCGAGTCTAAACGAATTACTATCAAATGGTCCGGAGGGAGGTACTCCAACAGACCAGTGCCCAGTGCGACCAGGCAAATTTTGCACCGTTGTCTGCGCGCCACCAGAAACAACATCAATACGTGCGGGCTCATAAGCAAAATTATCAAGATAACTCGTTGTCACCTCACCAGCTTTAAGCCGATTGTCCTCCAAAAGTAGTTCGAGATAATCAAGATTATTTTCACAGCCATAAACTTTTGATTTTTTGATGACTTTTAACACCAAAGATAACGATTCCATACGAGACTTGGTATGCACGATTAATTTCGCCAGCATAGGATCAAAATCAGGCGGGACATGGATACCAGCCTCAATCCAAGTCTCTACGCGTACGTTCTCTTTATCTCCACCCCGATAAAAATCAACCTCGGTTAATTGATCTGATGCGGGCCGGAAATTTAGATAAGGATCCTCCGCATATACTCGCACCTCAATGGAATGCCCTCTAACTTTTAATCTCTCTCTCTCCTTGTTCAGATCTAAGGAGGGTTTCTCAGCACTTTCAAAGGCTAAAACCAGCATCCATTTTACTATGTCGATCCCAAAAACCTCTTCAGTCACTCCATGCTCAACTTGCAAGCGAGTATTCACCTCCAGAAAATAAAAATTTCCGGTATCAATATCCAGTATGTATTCTACAGTTCCCGCACTTTGATAGCCGATTCCAGCTAGTAAGCGCTCTGACCAATCATATAAGGACTGTCTGGAATCACAAGCCAAATTCGGTGCAGGACACTCTTCAACCACCTTTTGGTTCCGACGCTGACATGAACAATCACGTTCACCAATTATAAGCACCTGCCCCCTTCCATCACCGAAGGCCTGTACCTCAATATGGCGTGCATGTTGAATGAATTTCTCGACGAACACTCCGTCGTTTCCAAAATTGTTTAAGACTTGACTTTTGACTTTTTCAAACGACTCTTCAAGTTCAATTTCATCAAAACATATAGTTATACCGATACCACCTCCACCGGCAGTTGATTTCAACATTACTGGATAACCGATGCGTTTTGCTTCTATTTTTGTTTGTTCCAAATTAGGAAGAAGCTGAGAGCCGGGCAAAAGAGGTATATTGCATTCCATGGCGAGAATACGCGCTTTATGCTTCAAACCAAACATGGCTATATGTTCAGATGTCGGGCCAATAAATATCAGACCATGTTCTTCGCAGCGATCGACAAATTCAGCATTTTCACTCAAAAATCCATATCCCGGATGCACCGCGACAGCCCCCGTCTCGCAGGCAATTTTCAAGATACGATCAATATTCATATATGTGTTAATCGGTTGATTCTGTTCAGGAGCCTCGGGATTCAAACAAACAGATTCATCAGCAATACGAGCATGTAAACTGCCAGAATCGCAAACAGCATATACGGCAACCGAGGGAACGTCCATAGCTTGGAGTGTCCTGATGATTCGAGTGGCAATGGCACCTCGGTTTGCAATTAATACTTTTCCAAACTGTGTCATATCAATCGCTCTACCAATTCCAGATAATTCTGATCTAAGAGAATTCCCAGAAACCTATGCATCTGACTTTCGGTATAGATAAATTTAATTCCAGATGAGAATTTCAATTGGCGTTGGATTAAATCCGCTACAAGGATTATTCATTTGGGGACAATTAGAAATGAGCATCACTACATCCATCAATGCCTCTAATTCAACGTATTTTCCCGCAGCAGATATACCATCCTCAAAAGTTAATCCACCCTTCTCAGTCACTGGCACATTCATGAAAAAATTAATATTGTGAGAGATATTTCCCTTATTAAGTCCGTACTCTGGATGCTCTGAGACAGCTAGCATCCAGCTATCCCGACACGAATGCATGAATCGTTTGTCTTGGTGATAGCGCACCGTGTTACTCTCGGAGGAACAAGCCCCACCCAATGTATCATGACGGCCGCACGTATCAGCCACAATCTGCAGCATCGGACGATTCACGTTAGAAATCAAACAAGAACCGGTCGTAAGATAAAGACTTCCTTGCTCGCGAATTGTGTCTGAAGCACTGTAACGTTCACTCGGATCGTCCGAGCTATAGAATAAAGTGTCTACAGCCTGATTTCCCTCTAAATCAACGATACGCGCCGTTTGACCCGCTTTTATCAACGTTATGAAATAATCCCCTGAATCTACCACCTCCCTCAGGATCGCCCGCTGTGGAGAAAAACTGCTCTCAATTATTTTGAAGTTTGTGGAAGCCAAAAACGTAAACCTCCCTTATTGACCCAGATCTTTAAAATCAGCGATGTTAGGGGGCAGATACTGATCCTTGGAACCGAGGTAATAAAGCGCGTTATTAGCAAAACCTCGACGATTTTCCTCGCACAAATTCATACATCTATCATCAGGGGTCAACGGACGTGCTAATCCAATTTCAATTTGGACAGAATTATCAGGATAGTAGTTTGCAAAGTTTAGCGGATGAGGGCATGCGTGCATGATGACCAAAGAATCCATCTCAATCCTCAACGTAACCTGGGAGCCACGCTTACATGCTTTATCATCTAAAGTTAAAATGCCGAGATGATCTGCATAAACTTTACTGAACCAGTTTAAATTAGACACGATATCATTTCTCCCCAAACCATATTTAGCTAGCTCTACCAAAAATGCATCGGTCCCATTCTGGGACCACGAATTGCGATCGCTCTGATAGTCACGCTTTCCATAACGCTGCTCCAAGTGTTGAGCATGCGAACTTCCACAAATCGAGTCATGCCAACCCGCAGTATCGTGAATGACAGATGCAAAAATGCGACCCATGTCAGAATAAAGACAGTGGCCCTCACCGATCTTAAAAGTATGCTGACACTTCAAGGTATCTGGCGCGTTATATCGTTCTAGTAAATTCTCTGAGTTATAAAATAACATTCCAATATTGGCACCTCCCTCTGTATTAGTCATCCGAATTACGGTGCCCCGCTTTAGTCTAAAAGAACAATGACCACCCGCAGGAATTCGCGTGGAGTAATTGATAGACCTTATCATCACAAGTCTCCATAGAGATGAAGCGTAAATACTTCGGGCAGCGCTTGTAGCTGTCTACCCAGCTTCTTTTCTGAATTCTAAGTAGGTGCCTCCCGCCAATTAATGAGCAAAGACACACCAATTATAAAAAGTTAATGCCTTTATCCTTTGTAACTTAGTTAAACAACTCGGGTACGTAAGGGGTAAAAGGTAAGCCAAAACCGCTTCGCTAAAATACAAATCAATAACGGTATCGCTTTGAATCTTAGGCTTAGCTAACTCCGACAACTCGACTTAATTTACAGCATAACAAAGCCATGCATATAAGTGACGCTGGCTAATCCTTATCAACGAATTTAATCTAACAAAGAGTATGCCTCTTTTCAAACGAGATTAAAAAATTTGCTTTTGAGATGGTGTTTGCACTGGTAGAGGTTAAAAAACAAATAGTCGATTTGCACCAAATGAATGCTTTTGCCTCACTCCATTGGACTAAAAAGGCGCAAAATTATTTAAAATTCGGTGAGAACTTGTTTCATTTTGAAGATAGGCGTCCTGGGTGCGTAGCTATTTTAGATAGCACGGCTTCTCCTATTGGCCTCCTTTCAATCCCAACCGTATTGGCATGCTAAATGCTTGCTAATAAATGCCATTGACAATAAAACCCACGTAATTTGCTCAACTAGAGTTCCTTTGGAGTTACATATGAATAGAAGATTGGCTATCACTCTCATCGCCCTGCTAACTCTAGTGTCCTGTGCTCGAGAGGAACCTCTTAAAGTAGGCTACAGTGATTGGCCAGGGTGGGTAACTTGGGAAATTGCAATCGAAAAAAACATGTTTGCAGAGGTCGGTGTAAATGTTGAGTTTGAGTGGTTTGATTACGTGGCAAGCATGGATGCTTTTGCCGCAGGGCAGCTTGATGCTGTGGCCATGACAAACGGTGATGCGCTCGTTACGGGGGCAACCGGTGCACAGAATGTAATGATTCTCATCAACGATTATTCTAATGGAAACGATATGATCGTAGCGGCACCAGGTATTTCAACAATTGACGAACTGAAAGGTAAGAAAGTAGGTGTTGAAATAGGGTTTGTAGGGCATTTGTTATTGCTCAACGCGTTGGAAAAAAATGGACTTACAGAAAGTGACGTTGAACTAGTAAACGTGCCAACAAACGAAACCCCTCAAGTTTTAGCCTCTGGCGAAGTTGATGCCATCGTCGCATGGCAACCTAATTCGGGGCAAAGTCTCAATCTTGTGCCGGGCTCAACTGCGATTTACACGTCCGCAGACGAGCCAGGGCTTATCTATGATGTCCTAGCAGTATCACCGACAAGCTTTGCGCAGAATCGAAAGAGCTGGGCAAAGGTTATTGAAGTGTGGGATATGGCTGTTGCCTTTCTCAATAATCCGGAAACTCGCGAGGAGGCAATCTCCATTATGGCAGCCCGAGTGGGATTGTCCTCGGAGGAGTACAAGGGTTTTATTGAAGGCACAAAAATTATGAGCGTAAGCGAAGCATCAGTATTTGCGGAAAGAGGCGACGGCTTCACATCAATCTACGGATCTACCAAGATCGCTGATGATTTCAATGTTGCTAACGAAGTATATGATGAAGCGCAACCGGTTGACTCTTACATCGATCTATCGTTAATGCAATAAAATTAAAAAGCTCGCCATAAATATTTTACTTCTTGAGGTTGTACATATACCTATATTTGCAACTAAGATGGAGCATCAGCCTATTATTAAGCAAGGGTAAATATTTCAGTAAGGTTACAAATGCCTTTTCTCGCAGTACGTAAGCCACTCAGCAAGGAAAAAAGATCATTGGTGGCGATTTTGAGTTTTGCTATCCCACTAATGATCTGGAGTGCGGTTAGCTACCTGCCCTTTGTATGGCACCCACTTATCAAGGTAACGGATGCTGGTTCTGTGGACTATTTTAAAGCAAATATGTTAGTCCCCCGAGAAACGTTCGAATTCGAAGCTGAAAAAATGGTCAGTGCGGGCCTTGAGCAGCCCTCAGGACTACCTTCTAATCCTCTGTACCTACCGGCACCGCATGAAGTTGGAAAAGCGCTGTATACCGCATTCGCCACCGAACCCAGAAGACAAAGTGAGAAGTGGCTTCATGAAAGCTTATGGAGCAGTATTCAGGTAATATTCTGGGGATTCATTTTGTCCTCGATGCTAGGCATTCCGATCGGCATTCTTGCAGGCACCTTTGATTTTTTCTCAAAATTATTTGAACCTTTTATTGAGTTTTTCAGGTATCTTCCGGCACCCGCATTCGGCGCCCTCGCTGTAGCAATTTTGGGTATATATCAGGCACCAAAGATCGCTATCATATTTATTGGTACATTCTTTCAACAGGTTCTCGTTGTAGCTAATACTGCGCGCAAACTTGACCCTGCTTTGCTTGAGGCCGGGCAAACTCTTGGTGCGAACAATCGGTCTTTAGTGCTGAGGGTAGTTATCCCTGGAATCCTACCAGATCTGTATCGAGACACACGAATCCTTTTGGGGTGGGCCTGGACTTACCTTATTGTTGCCGAACTTATCGGAACTAGCTCGGGAATTACGTGGTTTATAACACAACAAGCCCGTTATAAGAATTTCGATAACGTCTACGCAGCAATAATAATTATCGGCGTTCTTGGGCTTTTCATAGATTTTCTACTGGCCTATTTTGGACGCCGCTTTTTTCCGTGGAAAACTACTTAACGGAGTTTTATTTTTGATTAGATTGAAGTTACCAGACTATAAATGCCAAACCGAAAAGGTAAAAGAGCGCTTCTCAAGACTCAAGCGTCGAAGTGTAACGATGGAGGTTAGGAATCTTACTAAAACATTTCAGGGAATTGATGGGCCCGTAACAGCGCTCAAAAACATTAATTTAAAAGTGCATAAACGCGAATTCGTGTGTGTAATTGGTCCGTCAGGATGCGGGAAATCTACTTTAATACGCACTCTCGCAGGTTTAGAGGAGGCTAGTTCGGGGGAAATCTTACTTGATGACAAAGTTGTAACTAAGCCCGGTCCAGAGAGGGGTATGGTCTATCAAGAATACACTCTCTTCCCCTGGTTAACTGTAAAAAAGAATATCATGTTTGGACTGCTTGAGAGTGGAGCGACTAAAAGTATTGCAGAGTCAGAAGCCCGTCAGTGGACCAGTCTAGTTGGACTTGAGAAGTTTGAAAATCATTTCCCGAATCAACTATCAGGTGGCATGAAACAACGTGTGGCTATTGCAAGAGCGCTTGCCAATCAGCCAAAAATTCTTCTAATGGATGAGCCTTTTGGTGCCCTAGATGCTCAAACCCGAGCAAAAATGCAGGTGTATTTGATGGAGATCTGGAAAAATATCGATATCACGATACTTTTTATTACTCATGATCTTAATGAGGCTGTTTACCTTGCGGATCGGGTTGTGGTATTAAAAGCAAATCCCGGCGAAATTCAGGAGGTTATAGAGGTTCCAGTGCCTCAACCCAGAAACCCGAGTCAATTCATAACACCGGAATTTCTTGCGACCAAACATCATATAGAAACTCTGATTCATCCAATAGGAGAGGTTAAAGAGGTTGATAATCTGAATCTAGTACGGATGGTCAATGTGGAGTCCGATATTGGTGATGTTTTTTGACCCTTTAACTTACGGCGTGTTGTTGACTCATCCAAAAGAGTTATTTATTCCAGAATTCTCGTGTCTAAAAACAAAGATGATTGAAAACTGCATGGTGATTGGTAGACTCTTTGTCCTATGGTCAGCCAAAGAAATGTGCACAAAACAAGGTTTGTCATCGTATATATGGGCCAAATATTATCACTTTGACGACTAAAAGGCTTTTGAACAATTAAATGACACTGCTTTTGATACTACTTTTTGTTGCATTCGCACCAATGCTCTGGCTGCGTTATATCTTTCACAAGCACGATAGGGTCATGGAGAATATGCCCTTTAATGGTCGAGAATTTGGTGAACTAATTCTGAACGAAGCAGGCATACGGGATGTTGAAATTATAAATACTCCAATCTTCGATCATTATAATGTCAGGGAAAAGAAAGTGAGTATTCTACAACGTCGTCTTACAAGGCGAAGCCTCACGTCGCTGACAATTGTTTGCCATGAGATTGGACATGCAATGCAGCATCATGAACGCTACAAGCCGTTGGAATATCGTACAAAGATAATCGAGCTAGTCGGGTTGTGTGGAAAAATCCTAGGAGGTATTTCTCTAGTTGCAATGCCTTTTTTTATATCGACGGGCGGCGTGGCGTTCCTTAAACTCGGGGCGACCGTCTTGGCCGCGATAATTGGAATCGGATTAGTTATTCATGTAATGACGATCGGGGTTGAACTTGATGCCAGCTTCAACCGAGCAATGCCTATCATTCGGAAAAAAATTCCCGCTGACTATCATAACGCCTGTCGCTCCATTTTGCTTGCTGCAGCTTTGACGTACGTCGCAGGTGTTGCCGCAAATCTGCTCTCCATGCGCTTCTTCTGGATCTTTTTTTCGAGACTCACCTAAGTTAGGCATGCACCAATGAGAAAAATATTTGCAAAATCTATGACTAGATTCTTTCGGTTTATCGCTGACACCTTTTTCGCTAAGCGTTACGGACACAGGGCAGTGGTTTTGGAGACTGTCGCGGGCGTCCCCGGCATGGTTGCAGGGATGCTCCTGCATTTTACTAGCTTGCGGAAAATGAAAACGGGGTATGGCGCCACAATACGAGAGCTTCTCTCTGAGGCAGAGAACGAGAGGATGCATCTAATGTTTTTTATCGAAATCGCTCGGCCAAATTTCTTCGAGCGAATGTTAGTAGTGATCGCACAAATAAGTTTCGGACTCTTCTACCTGGTTCTGTATCTTATAGACTATAAGACGGCTCACAGAATGATTGCATTCTTTGAAGAAGAGGCGGTGCAGAGCTATACAGAGTACCTTGCCTTGGTGGAAAGTGGTGTGACAGAAAACGTTGCTGCGCCAAAATTGGCGATTGATTATTATGGAATGAAGCCAGATGCTAAGTTGACTGACTTGATTGTCCATGTGCGCGCTGATGAGCAAAAACACAGTGAGGTAAACCATCGATTTGCGGACGGAAGAGTTTTTTAAATGGCAGCAGTTACCGTTGCAAAGCAATATGCATTAGAAAAATCCGAGATGTGGAAAATAATTTCGCAACCGAGGAATCTAGAAAATTTTCACCCATTTTGTAAAAGTAATACACCTATCTTATGGTGCGGAGAAGGTTCGGTTGATGAACTAACCTACCTAAATGGGCGAGTTTTCAAACGAAAGTTTCACCATTGGTTTGAAGGTACTGGTTACGATTTATCTTTCATTGGAGAGAAACCAATGGCAGACGTGAGCTGGCGTATAATAAAAGTCAATAAAGGCTGCTCAGTACAAATAACGATAGTCCCCCGTTTCATGCCGCTAAGTGCCCTACTTCTTCGACCGATCGTAAGGCTGTATATGCGTAATAAGCTGAAATCTTATCTTAAGTGTGTATTAGAAGGGCTGGAATATTTTTCCATAAATCGACAAAAAGTCTACCCAAATCAGTTTGGAAAAAATTCTTGGTTTTCCTGACTATATTTTTAACTAATCAGTGTAAATTTCTACTATTTCAATACACGCCATTAAATTAGAGTTTATGACTTTTCAAACTAATATACAGAAACGCATAGAATCACAAATCTTAGACAATGTTATAGCGTCGTCTAGCGCTCAAAAACGAAAATTTTTTTTTAAAATTTATCAAAATTTAGGTTTTAAAAAATTAGAGATTTCTAGTACTCTTTCGGGATCATTTTGAGTAATATGTTCTGTCAGTAGCATTTGCAAATGCAAAACCGTGTGAGCATATTTTGGATTATCTGCCAAATTGACGGTTTCCAGAGGATCCTCTAGGTGATCGTACAACATGTGTCCCTTCATTATGCTGGATTGATCACCTCTACCAAAGTAGGCAGAGTATGAGTAACGCTGCGTTGTTACATTATCTCCTTGCTGATATCTTGGAAATACTGCTACTTTAGTAGGCAGCTCAGGGTCATAAAGATTTTTCTTTAACGAGATCCCAGCAAGATGTCCTGGCATGCTAAGATTTGCCAGGTCAACTACAGTAGGGTAGATATCTACGT
>MDTG01043041.1_pt1 | contig 16189 bp, 12 predicted proteins | sample 811421 | NCBI WGS metagenome assembly MDTG01 (sample SAMN05326645, study PRJNA326480) | marine metagenome | isolation source: seawater | place: Pacific Ocean: South East | collected 2011 | reverse complement strand
CCAGAAAATGCGGCGTAGAAGAGCGTTTTACCGAAGGGCGAAGCGCCGAAGAATGGCAGCAATGGCTGTATGATGTTAGCCGTCAGAGATTGTCTAAATCAGGCTTTGAGATGCCGTCCTATGCGGATTTCCGGGAAGCTGGTTGGCATAAATTGCCAGAGCGGCAAGTCCCTGAAATACTCTTTCAAGATTTTCGCAGAGACCCCCAACAGCATCCTTTAAAGACGCCATCTGGTAAGATAGAGATTTATTCTGAAACGATAGCAGGATTTGGGTATGAGGATTGCCCGGGCCATCCGGTCTGGTGTGCCCCGCTTGAATGGTTGGGTCTAGAAGACACATCCTATCCTTTGCATCTTATCTCGCATCAGCCGCGCACAAAATTACATAGCCAGCTTGACCAAGGGCCGGTATCTTTGGCTGCAAAAATAAAGGGGCGGGAAGTGGTTACCCTAAATCCGAATGATGCAGAAAGCCGCCAGATTAAAGAAGGGGATATTGTACGTATTTTCAATCAGCGCGGCGCCCTTCTTGCTGGGGCAACTTTAAGCCATAAGATACGTCAAGGAGTCGTTTTGATACCAACAGGCGCATGGTTTGATCCCGACCCCGACAGGCCAGGCTTATGCAAACATGGCAACCCGAACGTGCTTGCACCAGACCGGCCGACCTCCCGCCTTGCGCAAGGTCCAGCGGCACATTCCTGTCTTGTGGAAATAGCGATTGCAGTAGAGGCTGACCTGTCAGAGGTAAGCGCCCATCAGCCGCCTAAAATATATAAGGTCAATAGATAAAAGCCGCCAAAAACGAATTAATGGCCCCAAAGTTAATGGCTAGAAGCTTTCCTCGATTTTGCGCACGACGGCTGAAAGCGTCTCATTGTAGGGAGCGCTCAGCCCCAATTTGGCACTAACCACCGGCACCATGCCGTTAATGGCATCTATCTCAGATTTTTGCTTGGCCAGATGGTCTAGTCGCATCGACGGGCTGGCATCTGGCATATTACGGGCAAATTTCATGGCATAATCATCCGGGTCATCAAACGAAAAATTAATGCCTCTTACTTTACCTGCCCGATAGGCTTCACGCATACAGCCCAGAGCAATATTCAGCCTATCTGGATTATCCAGAATACCGCCAATAGGGCAGTCAAATACGGTGCAAGGCGCACTTAAAAAAACATTACAGATATATTTCTCCCAGATCAGCTGGTGAATATCTCCAAAGGCGTTTGCATTAAATCCGGCCTCTTGCCAGACTTTTTCTACCGCCTTTAGCCGGTCTGTTAGCCCGCCTTCCATTTCGCCTAGCCGCACTTGCCGCATAGAATTGTGATGGGCATGACCCGGGCCCTTCATAGATGCGCCGAATCCTTCAGCCACCCCTAAAAGAACATTTTCTGTGCTGATAAATTGGGCAATGCGCTCACCAGCGCCAAGCCCGTTCTGGATGGTTAGAATTAGGCTATCCTTACCCATAATTTTTGAAATTTCTTGGGCCGCCGCACCGACGCCATCGGCTTTGGTGGCGATAATGTAAAGATCGCATAAGCCTGCATCAGCAATATTGGTTGTTGCATTTAAGTCTGATACGGTGCGGTCGCCACTAGCACCTTCAACGCGCAAGCCAGTTTTGTTGATCGCCTCGACATGCGACTGCCATGTATCAACTGCCCATACCTCATTCCCTGCATCTTTTAATAATGCAGCATAGACAGAACCCATTGCACCTGTTCCTGCGATTGCGATCTTCATTTCACTAGCTACCCTCTTTTATGTATTTTTGGAATTGGCCATTTGCAATAGCCAAAGACATATCAAATTATAGAACGCTAAAACTGAAAATGTAAAAATTATTTAAATTTTACAGTATTATTGTGATTTTTTGCCAGTAAATCTTACTTGACAAATACGGCCTAGATTTGGAGGTTGGAGGGTAAAACTTTTTTGAAATGTCGAAAATAGGCATAGCGCGATGGCAGAAAAATTTGATTATATCATCGTTGGTGCAGGGTCTGCTGGATGTGTTTTGGCTAATCGTCTATCCGAAGATGGAAAATATTCTGTATGTTTGCTTGAAGCTGGGCCTCCAGACTGGCATCCCCTCATACATATTCCAGCTGGGTTTATCTATACCCTGACCAATCCATCAATTAATTGGCTTTATAAATCAGAGCCAAGTTGGGGAACCAATGGCCGTTCTATCTCCGTACCGCGCGGCAAGACCCTGGGCGGCTCTAGCTCGATAAATGGGCTGGTTTTTAATCGCGGCCAGCCGATGGATTTTGATGTATGGGCACAAAAGGGTAATTTAGGTTGGGGTTACGCAGATGTGCTACCCTATTTTCGCTCTTACGAAAAGCGCATAGGGGCTGGAGATGATACTTATCGTGGTCGCGCCGGTGAGCAGATTATAACTGACCTTGAATGGCGGCACCCTTTATGTGATGCCTTTGTTGATGCCGCAGTTGATATGGGCATGCCACGCAATCCAGATTATAATGGGCGCTCCCAAGAAGGGGTGTCTTATGTTCAGCGTACCACCTTAGGCAGGCGCCGCGTAAGTGCCGCTAAAGCCTTTTTAAACCCGGCAAAATCTCGCCCTAATCTAAAGATTATAACGCGTGCCCATACCACCAAAATTCTGTTTAAAGGCAGGCGCGCTACCGGGGTGCGTTATGCCAAAGGGGGACGTCAGGGGAAAGAGGAAGAACTTTTTGCCGGAAAAGAGATTGTTTTATCTGCTGGAGTGATAAACTCTCCGCATCTATTGCAGGTTTCTGGTGTTGGTGATGCCGAAAAATTGCGAGAGCTTGGTATAGACGTGGTGCATCACCTGCCCGGTGTAGGGGAGAATTTGCGCGATCATTTTGCACCTCGATTTACTGCCCGTGCTAAAAATATTGGTACGATTAACGAGATGTCACGTGGGCCAAAATTAATAAAGGAAATAAGTAAATATTTTTTAGGGAAGCCGTCTATTATAGGGCTAGGTCCAACCCTAGTTTATTGTTTTTGGCATTCAGACGAGCGTGTGCGCAATCATGATTTACAGCTTACTTTTGCGCCTGCTAGCTATAAAGAAGGGGTACAATCTGCGTTAGATGATGAACCAGGCTTTACCGTTGCGGGCTGGCAGCAACGTCCAGAGTCATTAGGCTACGTCCGCGCCATATCTTCTGATCCATTTACAGCCCCTATTATCCAGCCTAATTATCTGGATAATGAGGAAGACAGGCGGGTGGTGCTTGCCGCAATGAAGCTTGCCCGCAAGCTGATGCATTCCAAACAGCTAGCTCCATATTTTGAGAGTGAGGCTTATCCCGGTGAGCAGTTCCAAAGTGATGGGGAGCTATTGCAAATAGCGCGTGAACGTGGCACCACGACCTATCATAAAATGGGCACTTGTCGAATGGGTCCTTCCAGCGATCCAACCGCCGTGGTGGATACTGATTTGCGTGTTTACGGGCTTGCAGGCCTGCGGGTAATTGATGCCTCTATCATGCCAACCATGCTATCCTCTAATTTAAATGCAGGGGCTCTTATGATTGGCGAGAAAGGGGCGGCACATATTTTAGAAAAAAAACTACCCGCAACAGAAGGGCTTAATCAATATTGAGGCAACTCGGGCCTTCTGAAATATTTTTCAGAAGGCTCCAAAAAAGGGGAGTATTAATCGAACCAGAACATATTTTTTAAAATAGTGGTAAACCAAAAAACTCATTTCGAATTGGTTTTCCATCGGTTGCTGGTAGCAAAATTGATACTGGTTTAAGACAAATTAGTCAGGAAGCAAAACTAATGCTTCATTGATAATTGAGGAAAATAAATCATTGAGCTTTAAAATATTCTATAATCTATATCGGAAACCTTAGATGGTTACGGCGAATATTCCAAACCTATGATTGAAAGAAATGAGATACTACAATGTCAAAACCTAAAATATTACTTACTAGACGCTGGCCAAAAGAGGCAGAGTCAAAATTATTTAATTTTTTTGATGTAACTTTTGACGAAAATGATAGACCGCTTTGTCAAGAAGAACTTATAGACGGCATGAAGCTTCATGATGGAATTGCATGCACAGTAACAGACAAAATCGATGCAATGACATTGAGTGAAATTACATCACATAAATGTAAAATAATTGCCAATTATGGCGTAGGTGTAAATCATATCGACATCAAAGCGGCTAGTCAGAAAGGCATTTTAGTTACTAATACACCAGATGTATTAACGGAAACGACAGCTGAGATTGCAATTACACTAATTCTCATGACTGGTCGAAGAGCAAGCGAGGGTGAGCGGGAGCTTCGTACAGGGGGCTGGGAAGGTTGGAAACCCACCCATCTCCTTGGCCAAAGCCTGAACAATAAGACACTCGGCATTGTTGGCATGGGTCGAATTGGTCGCGCCACAGCGAAAAAGGCTGCGTTTGGTTTGGGCATGAAAGTTGCCTATTACAATCGTTCACCAATTTCAGATTTAGGGCCTTTTGAAGCCCAAAAATTTGACTCAATAAGAGAACTTTGTGCGTGCTCGGATTTTGTGAGTTTGCACTGTGCTAGTAGCGAAGACACAAAACACATCTTAGACTCAGAAGCAATTGCAGCGTTGAGTACTGATGCGATTGTTATTAATACTGCAAGAGGAGATGTTTTGGATGAAGAAGCTCTTATAACGGCGCTTGAGGATGGTTCTATAGGAGGTGCTGGATTGGATGTTTACCAAAATGAGCCGAACATAAACGCAAGGTTGCTTGAGGCACCAAATACAGTTTTTCTTCCGCATCTCGGCTCTGCGACTATAGAAACACGTAATGCCATGGGATTTAGGGTGGTACAAAATTTAGAATCATTTTTTACTGGCAAAAAAGTCCCTGACGTTGTCGTATGACAGGAATAATTTTTTACCATTCTCTTTTCTCTAAAAGAGCTTTGAATTGTTGGACCAAAATAATTCGCGGGTCAATTTTGGGGATGGCAAATTGCTAGCAGTTTCAGGCGGTGACCTAACAATTGCGAATGTGGGATAACGCCCTAGACTAGGGAATGGGCAAAGTTGTACGCCGTTCTGGCAGGCCAGCAACATCCATTTCAATGGCGAATACTGCCCCTGCAAGAGGCTCTTTTTGTCTGTCCAACCCTTCATAGGCAGAAGTCACAAACAAGGTCTTGAAATCTTTGCCGCCAAAACAGGGGCAGGTTATCTGTGAGGTAGGCAAATCTATGCTTCGTCTAAAGCTGCCATCTGGGCCATAACAGGCTATTCGGCTTGCCCCCCATTGTGCATTCCAAACACACCCCTCCTCATCCACTACTGCGCCATCCGGGTTTAGGCGTTCTGGCGCTAAATCAACAAAGATAGAAGGGCTGCCGACAGGCAGGCCTGTTTCGGGGTCAATCGATATTTTCATTATTTGCTGGCGCGGCGTGTCACAAAAATATGCGCGCTTACCATCGGCTGTAAAACAGGTGGCATTCGGAATGGAAACATCCGAAAACAGGGTTTGTAGGGTTATATTTTTCTGGGTTCTATCTGCGCTCGTTCTAAGGTGATAAACAGCGCCCGCCTCGGCTTCAAGTTTGCGTCCCATAGTGCCAAACCAGATAGACCCGCCGGGCCCGGTGCGGCTGTCATTGGCTCTGGTCATAGTTTTGTCTGCTTCTATAGGCTGGATTAACACCGCTTCACCGCTAGTTTTGTGGACATGATATAGCCCGCTGGCACCAGCCATAAACAGGGCCCCCTTGTCGCCTAAAAAGGCAGCTGAAACAGGCTCATCAAAGCTATGTTGTGCGATATGCTGAGTGGCTAGCGAGGCGATAAATAATTTCTGGCCAATAATATCCAACCAGATCAGCTCATTCTCCTGTGAATCATAGATAGGGCCTTCCCCTAGCTCGCATCGAACATTAAATGCCACTTCCCACATTATCGCCGCCCCTTTATAAATTTTACAGGCTTTATAAACCTTTAGGAAAAAGCCTATAACCAATTCAACAAAAAGCAATACGGATTTGACTTTCCTATATTCTGCTTTAAGGCTAGGACAGAGAATTTACATAAACAAAACAATGGAGCTGGCGATGAGCACCCAAGCGCAATATCCGTCCCTTAAAGACAGAACTGTTTTGATAACTGGCGGCGCGGCTGGCATTGGGGCTAGCTTGACAGCGTCTTTTATTGCCCAAGGCGCTAAGGTTGGCTTTCTTGATTATGACCAGGATGCGGCTGCTATGTTGCTAGCGGAGATGGATAGCCCAAATGCATATTTTGAATATTGCGATTTGCGGGATATCGAAGCTTTGCGGGAGGCAATAAAAAAGGTCAGCGCGGCGCTCGGGGCGGTAACGATTCTCATCAATAATGCTGCACGCGATGACCGCCATACTATTGAAAGTGTTACGCCTGAATATTGGGATGAGCGTATCGCTACAAACATCAAGCATCAGTTTTTTGCGGCACAAGCGGTAATGGATGAAATGGCAGAGGCTGGTGGTGGCGCAATTGTGAATATGGGTTCAACCAGCTGGATTATCGGTCAGGGCGGTATGCCGTGCTACACCACTTCAAAATCAGCGGTTCAAGGTCTAACGAGGGGATTGGCACGCGATTTAGGGGCAAAAAATATTCGCGTAAACTCGGTTATTCCGGGCTGGATTATGACCAACCGGCAAATAGATATGTGGCTAACCGAAGAAAGCGAAAAAGAGCTGATGCAGCGCCAATGCATTAAGCGTAAATTAGTTCCAGATGATATTGCGCGTTTTGTGCTGTTTATGGCTTCTGACGAGGCTGGCGCCTGTTCTAACCAGAGTTATATTGTTGATGGTGGCTGGGTCTAGGGCCGGCTTGAGGCGCAGGATTATCGTTTCTGACTATTCTGGTAATGCGCCAACTATTTGTTGGTCATAATCGATAATTGAGCCGGTTATAACCCCAGAGGAAGGCGACAACAAATAGCTGATAAGCGGGGCAAGCTGTGCCGGATTGACCAGTTGGCCTAGCGGCAATAATTTTGCCGCGGCCTCGCGCCAATTATCATCTGCACCATGAAATTGTTTTTGAATATCATCCTCACCCGGCGTATCCATCCAGCCGGGCGCCACACCATTTACTCTTATTTTGTGATGGCGAAGCATATTGGCAGCATTTTTGGTAAGGCTGATAAGCCCGCCCTTTGATGCTGCGTAGGGTGCCAAAAAGCTTTGCCCAACATAGGCAGAAACAGACAAGATATTTACCATACTGCCGCTTTGACCTGCTGCTATTAAATGGTTAGAGACGCCTTGCATCAAGTAAAATGGTGCCCGTAAATTGGTGTTTACATGCGCATCAAACAGCTCAAGGGAGCTGTCCAGAATACTACCTCTGGTGGTGAGGGCAGCCGAGTTTAGAAGGGCGTTAATAGGGCCAAATTCAGCATGGGCTGTCTCAAGCAAAGCTTCACACGCATCTGCCTTGGCAATATCACAAGACTGAAACAGCACCTTTGCTCTTTTTGCTTCGAGCTCTGCTTTCGCGCTTGCGCCTTTTTCAGTAGAGCGACCTGCAAGGATGAGTTTGCGGCATCCGGCCGCTACCAATTCATGGGCTACTGCCAGTCCTAGACCTTGTGTGCCGCCAGTTATTAGTGCCGTGGTTTTTGAATGATCAGTGCTTTGCATAGTTTCACACCCCTGTTATTTTCCTACCTCAACCCATTGACCAGATAAAGCTGACCGGTCTACAGCATCCATCACATTTTCAATAGCTAGCCCATCGTCAAAATTTGGCCAGACCGGCTTGTCGCTTTCAATAGCGGTCAAGAGTTCATGTAGCTCACAGATTTTTACATCCATATAGCCAAGGCTATGGCCGCCATTAGGCAAAAATGCAGAATAAGGCGGGTGCTGTGGGCCAGTCAGAATAGTTCTAAACCCGTCTGTTGCAGGATCAGAATCTCTTGTAAATAGTTTTAACTCGTTCAATCTTTCTTGGTCATACAAGATAGTGCCTTCTGTGCCATGAACTTCCCATCGCAGTCCACATTTTCGTCCCCAGGTCACGCGGCTTGCCCCAATATGCCCTTTTACGCCATTTGCAAACGTCACAAGCGCTGAGACCATATCATCATTATCAACAGTCTTTTGGCTATCTGAATTATCTGCATCTGCTCGCTGCTGGTGAATAATGGCGATATCGCCAACAACCTTAGAAATGGTTGACCCTGTTAAAAAATGACCCACAGATATGACATGCGATAGCACATCTCCATTTGCGCCTGTTCCAGATTTATCTCTCGACATACGCCAAGACCAGGGCCGATTGCCATCTGCTTCATTGTCTACGTCATAGCGACAGAAAAATCCGGATACACGGCCAATGTGTCCTCCGTCAATAAGCCGCTTCGCATGTGTAACCGCAGGGTTCTTGGTATAATTATAGCCAATGATAGTTTTCGCCGAGCTGGTTGCGGCTGTGTCACGCATAGCAGTCGATTCGGCCAATGTTGTAGACATAGGTTTTTCGCACCAGACATGCTTGCCAGCAGCAAGTGCTGCGATAGAAATTTCGGCATGGGTGTCATTAGGGGTGCAGATAGATATCAGTTCAACAGCAGGGTCATTTACTATCTCGCGCCAGTCGGAACTGTAACGCGAGAAGCCTAAATCGGTAGCACGTATTTGCGCGCGTTCGGGACTCAGGTCACACACCATTTCTAAACGCGGCCGCAAACCAGTCCCAAAAACTGATGCTGATGCACTGTACGCTATGGAATGCGCTTTGCCCATAAAACCTGTTCCAATAACACCAATACCAATTTCGTTCATTTTTTCTCTCCTGCTTAATTTTTGCGTTTAATTGAAGATCTCTGTAGCTAGCAGTGATTTCCATATATTTTTCAGTGCGCTATTCAATTTCTTTTCTGGGGCACTTTTGTTACATGATCTCTATTCTGTCCTCAGTGCCCATAAAAAGGGCACTTTGAAATAAGCGATAAAATTCCAAAAAAACTCTTTACTTAAATTATAAGCGCTGTCTAACGTATTCGGTAAAAATCGCTGGCTATCACGGCTAGCATTAAAAGTGGAGGAAGAAAATGAAAAAAATGATGTTAGCAGCAACAGCTGCGATCGTAATGATGACTGGCGCTGCTCAGGCAGAACGCTATGTAATGGTAACGCACGGTGAAGGTAAAGACCCTTTTTGGCCTGTAGTACAAAAAGGCGGTGAAGATGCCGCTCGTCACGTAGGCGCTGATTTTGAATATATATTTAACCCATCAGGTGACATGGGCGATATGGCCAAGTCGATTACTGCGGCAGCAGCTACTCAGCCTGACGGCATCGTTGTTTCGTTGCCCGATCCTGACGCACTAGGTCAGGCTATTAAAGACGCTGTTGCAGCGGGTATTCCCGTTGTTACGATGAACTCTGGCCTTGAGTCTTCAAAAGAAGTTGGTGCTCTTATGCATGTTGGTCAACCAGAATATCTAGCTGGTCAGTCGGCTGGCGCCCGCGCCAAGGCTGAGGGTGCTACAAAGGCTCTATGCTTTATTCAGGAAGCTTATAACACTGCATTGAACGACAGATGTAATGGTTATGGCGAAGCTGTGCCTATTAAGCTTGTAGATAGCTCAAATGACCCAGCTACAATCCCAACACGTGCGGCAGCTGGTTTACAAGCGAATCCAGACATAGATGCTGTTCTATCAGTTGGCCCACACGTTTGTGTTGGCGTTCAGCAAGCAATTGATGAACTTGGTATGTCCGTTCATCATTCTTGCTTTGACCTAAGCCCACCTGTTATGGACATGATTAACTCTGGCAAAGTAAAATATACAATTGACCAGCAGCAGCGTTTGCAAGGCTACATGCCAATCATCGTTATGCATTTATATAACAATGGTGCTGGCTTGCTTCCTGGTGCAAATATTCCATCAGGGCCCGGCTTTGTAGACAAATCTAATGCGTCGTCAGTCGCTGCACTCGCAGGCGTAGACAGATAAAAAAAAAATTATAGTGGGTAGCTTTTTGCTACCCACTTTTTTTTGGGAAAATTCTATGGAAAATTCTGCTGTGTTACGAAAAGAATCTGATAGGCATGATGCTAAATCACTTTTTGGGGTTATTTTTGCAAGGCCAGAAATTGGACCCATAGGCGTAATGCTCCTGCTTTTTGGAATGTTAGGTTATTTTTCTATTCCAGCAGGTGAATTCTCTTGGAACCCTTTTGCGGGCGAAGGTTTCAATGCCCTAGGAATAAGAAACAACTTAAAAGTTATTTCACAGCTTAGCATCATTGCATTAGGAGCGGGTCTGCTGATAGTAGCGGGCGAATTCGATCTCTCTATTGGGTCGATGATAGGCTTCGCTGGTGCTTGTATGGCAATGATTTTAAGGTGGGGCTTTACGATAATTGTGCCTTACGTTTCTTTTACTGGCGGACCTCATATCGAATTTATCACACTCATACATATTTCTGATGTATCTCCAATTGGGGCGATCTTGATCACCTTATGTTTCACGTTATTCTTTGGATGGTTGCAAGGTTTTATTGTTGTCAAATCTGGATTGCCATCATTCATCGTAACTTTGGGTGGACTCTTTTTTCTTCGCGGTCTGACAGAAGTTTCGCTCCGCTCATTCAATCATCGGCCAGACCAAGTAAAAGGGGCGACAACTGTTACTGAGATACCTGATATAAAAAATATAATTGAAGTCGATGGTTATGGTGAAATAGAGCGGGAGGCAGCTAAGGCTTTACCGGAAAAAGATTTGGTAGGCATTTTTGACACTCTTCCAGCCTCTACTGTAGCGGAATTAACTGAAAAATTGAGCTACACCTATCAACGTGCAGCTGATGCAAAAACTGATATAATGACTTCTAGAGGTGTAAAACCACTTGAAAGGGCACTAGAAAACGCAGTCGAATCTGGTAATAGCCAAATGGCTAACACGATTAGAGATAAGATCGCTAATTTCTCAATCGAGCCAGTAGTTGCAAAAAGTGTTTCTCAAGCTGACGTTGCCAGAGCATACCTCGATACGGTCTTCTCGGATCGACCTGTGGCAAACTTCTTTGGTGGTGATATTTTAGAGCCATTTTTTGATTGGCTCTACTTTTCAGTTGATTGGAATACTAACAATTTTGGGAACCAATTTGCGCAAGGTCTTTATTCCTGCGTGATGATAGCGCTAATACTAGCTTTGGCTTGTCACATCGTTTTAAGTCGGACCCAGGCTGGCAATTGGATTTATTCAACTGGTGGTAATTTGCAGGCGGCAAAAGCTAACGGTGTGCCAACCGACAAAGTTAAAGTTTGTTTGTTCGTCTTTTCAGCATTTTGCGCGACTATTTTTGCTGCATGTCAGGTTTTTGAAGTAAACACGGCAGATGCAGCTAGGGGTAATTTAAAAGAGTTGGAAGCTATTGCAGCCGCCGTTATCGGTGGCATCGTAATGACTGGAGGGTTTGGTACGGTTTTGGGTATTGTCGTCGGTGCGTTTATTTTTGGGTTAGCCAAAGAGGCATTCTTCTACATTCCTGGAATCGATGGTTCATTTTACAGAGTGTTTCTTGGATTAGTTATAGTGGCATCGGCTCTGCTGAATGAAAACATTCGTAAACGTATAATGGGGGCAATCTAAATTGACTGGCAACAGTGAACAGCCATTAATTGAGACCAAAGACCTGGTAAAAAAGTTTGGAACATTCACGGCTCTGAACGGTGTGTCGTTAAAGGTGTTCCCCGGAGAAGTCCATGCTTTACTGGGTGATAACGGTGCGGGAAAATCGACACTCATAAAGCTACTTTCGGGTGTGTTTGCTCCTACAGGCGGGCAAATTATAGTTGAAGGACAGCCGGTCAAATTTGCCTCACCACGAAACGCTTCTGATGCAGGGATAGGAACTGTATATCAAGATTTAGCCCTTAACCCACTTAGTTCAGTCACTAGAAATTTTTTTCTTGGAAGAGAGCTCACTTATTTCAAAAGTCCTTTCGGGCTTCTGAGGATGCCAGAAATGCATCGCGTCGCAGCTGAAGAGATGGCTAAAATAGGGATAACGATAGCTGACCCTGAACAGGCGGTAGGTACGATGTCCGGCGGTCAACGCCAAACGTTGGCGATTGCCCGGGCAATTTATTTTGGCGCAAAAGTTCTCATACTAGACGAGCCTACCTCAGCTCTAGGACAGAAACAGCAAATGGAAGTGCTAAAGACTATTCGCAGGGTTCAAAAACTGGGAAACATTGCAATTATCCTGATCACCCATAATGAAATTCATGCACGGCTGATTGCTGACCGTTTTACCTTCTTGTCTCTTGGCGAAGTTATTGGTGAAGGAACAGCAAAAGATTTAAAAGGCGACGATATTAAACGTCTAATGGCTGGTGGCGCAAAAATAGGAGATTTAGCTAAAGAGCTCGCGATATAGCCCATAGGGTGATTTATCAATTTTTTTTTATACTAATAGCCAACTTTTTTGTTCGGAAGATTTCTGAATGGTCTCCACGATATGCTGGATGCGGTAGCCAGCCCTAAAATTAAAAGGCTCTTTACTCATACCAGTGATTGCATCAGCAAATTTTGCAATTTCAATTGCCTTTAGATCGTTAAAGCCAATCTGATGACCGGGCGCGACACAGAACTGCCCATATGGGGCATGTGGTGGGCCGGCTTCGATACGCCTGAAACCACGCCTATTATAGCTATCTCCCCCGTCAAAAAAATGCAGCTCATTCAATCTCTCTTGGGTAAAAAATAATGCGCCTTTTGAGCCATATATTTCAAAATCATGCTTCATAGTGCGGCCAGTTGCACACCAATTTGCTTCTAGAGTGCCTGAAATCCCGCTCGCAAATTCTAAAACTACATGGCTGACATCATCTACTTCAATATTGCGCATGTTGCCATTTGCATCTGGGCGTTTGGGTATCAGGGTTTTGCAATGCCCGTTGACCTGTTTGATTGGACCTAGCATAAATTCTGCTGTAGCTAGCGCGTGGCTCCCAATATCTGCTAAAGCGCCACCACCTATTTTGTCGTGGCGAAAGGAGAGAGGCGTATCAGGGCTTGCCATATAGTCTTCTGCATGCACGCCGCGATAGGAATAGATTTCGCCTAGCTCACCTGCCTCTATCATTTTCTTTGCAAGCGCAAACATTGGATTGGTCAGATAGTTAAAGCCGACTTGTGTCCTTATGTTTGCCTGCTCTGCAGCACAGGTCATCTCAAAGGCATCTTTTGCGCTAGGGGCTAGAGGTTTTTCGCAATAGACATGCTTGCCAGCGGCAACTGCGGCAAGGGCTATGTCTTTATGTAAAGCGTTTGGTGCGGTAATATTAATCAGGTTAATATCAGGGTCTTCTATCAAATCCCTCCAATTGGCAGTGTGTCGATTGAATCCCAGCTCCTTGCCTGCTTTGCGAGCGAGCACATCACTTGCATCGGCCACCATTTCCAAGTGAAAATTCACTGGCAAATCAAAAACTCGCTGGGCGGTCGCAAATCCAAAAACATGTGTCTTGCCCATAAAACCTGTCCCAACCAGGCCAACTTTAATATCTGTCATCTTCGCTCTCTTAGGCTTGCTTCTACACCCTCAAAAAAATACCTAAAATTATAATGGTTCCGTTATATTTTTCACTTTCATCATTCTGTCAAAAAACATTGCTTTGTGAAGTGCCTATCTTTTAAAATAACATAGTCAAAACGGAAAATGAAACGGTGCGTTTTTATGGAAAATAATATTGTTCGTCTGACGATGGCACAGGCTATTGTTCGCTATCTTGTAAATCAATATACAGAAATAAATGGCGCGCGCGAGCCGCTTTTTGCAGGTGCATTTGGCATCTTCGGGCACGGTAATGTCACCTGTCTTGCCGAAGCCCTTGAGCGGGTGCAGGACCAGGTGCCAACTTGGCGTGGTCAGAACGAGCAATCTATGGCGCTTGCGGCTATTGCCTTTGCCAAGGCTAAGAAAAGACGCCAGATTATGATAGCTACGAGCTCGGTTGGACCTGGGGCTACCAATATGGTAACTGCGGCAGCGGTTGCGCATGCAAACCGTCTGCCAGTATTATTGTTATGTGGTGATACATTTACTAACCGCTTGCCAGATCCGGTATTACAGCAGGTGGAACATTTTGGTGCGCCTTCAACAACGGTAAATGATAGCTTCCGCAGCGTTTCGCGCTTTTGGGATCGCATCACTCATCCTGCGCAAATTATGAGCTCTTTGCCACAAGCCGTGGCCACGATGCTCGATCCTGCAGATTGTGGTCCAGCCTTTATTGGCATGCCACAAGATATTCAGGAAATTGCGTATGATTATCCGGTAGAATTTTTTGAAGAGAAAACATGGCGGATTGCGCGCCCTCGCGCGTCTTCTGATCAAATTGAAGCGGCGGTCAATCTACTCAAAACCGCTAAAAAGCCCCTCATTCTGTCTGGTGGCGGGGTGCGCTATTCAGAGGCAGAAGAGGTGCTGGCAGAATTTGCAAGCGCCCGCGCTATTCCTATGGCAGAAACTATTGCTGGTAAGGGCGGGGTTGTCCACAACCACCCAGCCTATGTTGGCGCGATGGGTATCGAAGGCACAGATGCCGCAAAAGAACTCGCTGAAACGGCGGATGTGGTAATTGCCATTGGCACTAGATTACAGGATTTCACTACGGGTTCTTGGACTACATTTGCCCATGATGCTAAATTTATCACTATCAATGCGGCGCGCTTTGACGCTGGCAAGCACCGCGCCCTTCCGGTAGTAGGGGACGCGCTGGTCTGCTTGCACGAAATATCAGCCGCGCTTGGCGACTGGTCTTGCTCGCCAGAACGTATGCAACATGCTCAAACCTTATATGCTGACTGGAACCGTGAGGTTGACGCTGGTCAAGTGCCAACCAATGCGGAGCTGCCAAGCTATGCACAGGTGGTTGGAGTAATAAATAAACAAGCCAAGCCAGAAGATATTATGGTCACCGCCGCAGGGGGGTTGCCCGGGGAGACGATAAAAAACTGGCGGTGTATTTCCCCGCATAGCTTTGATTGTGAATTTGGTTTTTCCTGTATGGGCTACGAAGTGGCTGGCGGTTGGGGGCACGCTATCGCCAAGCAGGGTAATGGTGTTCCGATTGTTCTGGTCGGGGACGGTTCTTATTTGATGATGAATTCAGATATTTATTCCTCCGTTCTGTCTGGTCATAAGATGATTGTTATTGTTTGTGATAATGGCGGTTTTGGCGTCATTAATAGACTGCAAACAGGTATGGGTGGGGCTGGATTTAATAATCTGTTAGCCGATTGCCGGGTAGCAGATAAAGACAAGATTCCACATGTCGATTTTACTGCACACGCCAAGGCAATGGGGGCGCATGCACGCCACTGTGAAAGTCTTTCTGATTTAGACGAAGCAATGGCATGGGCACAAACCACCGATAAAACCACCGTGCTAACAGTCAATACCGACGCATATAAATGGACCCCGGGCGGGGCGGATTGGTATGTTGGCGTGCCAGAGGTTTCCGAGCGCAAGGCGGTGCGCAAAGCACGCGCAACCCAAGAAGAATTAAGAAAAAAACAACGTCAGGGTATTTAAGTATGTTGCAGGCTAAGCTAGGTATCTCCCCTATCGCGTGGTGGAATGATGATGATGTGAACCTATCAGACGATGTTAGCCTTGACGAAGCATTGCGTCAGGCGTCTGTTGCGGGATTTGTTGGCATGGAAACAGGCCAACGGTTTCCAATGAATATGGAAGATCTAGGCCCGATCTTGGACAAATATAAGATGCAGGTTTGTGGCGGCTGGTTCTCAGGCGACTTGCTTACCGGCTCTTTGGAAGTTGAGAAAGAGCGGATAGAAGCGCAGCTTCAATTTTTCAAAGAAGCCAAAGCCCCATGCCTTGTCTATGGCGAAGTATCAGGCTCGGTACAAAGCAAGCGGGATAAAACCCTCAGCCAAAAACCAGTTATTAGCGAAGCAGAAATGGCTGTCTATGGCCGCAAGGTGTCAGACTTTTCTGATTATTGTGCACATATGGGGATGCCACTTTCTTATCATCATCACATGGGTGCAGTTGTAGAAAATGAGGCAGAGCTGGATTTATTGATGAAACATTCCTCCATCCCGCTTTTGTTTGATGCAGGTCATATGGCTTTTGCGGGCGGGGATAATCTGCGCGTCATTGAACATCATCAT
>MDTG01268107.1_pt1 | contig 16191 bp, 14 predicted proteins | sample 811421 | NCBI WGS metagenome assembly MDTG01 (sample SAMN05326645, study PRJNA326480) | marine metagenome | isolation source: seawater | place: Pacific Ocean: South East | collected 2011 | reverse complement strand
TTTCGGATAGAAAACTTTTAGTTACCAGTGCAAATCTTACTGATTCGGCTCAGTTAAAGAATTTTGAGTTAGGAGTAAAAATAGATAGTAAGTTTTCTGCAGATTCTACATGGGATCATTTTGATAAATTAATTAAAAAAGGCATGCTAAAAAAAATTTAACTATATTCAATCAAAGAATAATTTGTACAAGCGAGTATCAATATTTTTGTAAAATAGAAGAATGATTCATAGAGGATATTACTTTTTTAAAACAATATATCAAGCCATTAAATATAAAATATATTGGAATATTTAACATAAGAAATAGTGAGTTTGATTTTTAGAAAAATAATTTAAGAGAGGATTTAAATATTATTAGGGCTGAAAAGGTAATAGCATTAATTTCTGAGGAAGACTTAATGTATGGTTTCAAAACTATTGCAAATTTATCTTTACGTTCAAGATTTTTTTAATTGGATTAATTTTATATCTTCCACCTGTAAACTTATTAGGGATTCTGATTTATAGTATGGTTTCAAAGTATAGATATTTAATAATAGGTTCCTGCGATGAAAATGACTGCAAAATTTAATTATTAGATTAATTTATAATTTATTTAATAGATTAATGTTTGATTTTAGAAAAAGTTTTAAAGCACTATTTCTTAAAATTATACTCAATTACAACAAAAATTTTTTAAACTTATAAAGATATTTATGGTGATTTAAGTAATAGTAAAACTTAATTACTTGTTTTATAACACAATTAATATACATCGAAATTATAAAGAAATTTCAAGAAATATTAAAAAATAGAAATTATTGTTTTAAGGATAATAAAAATATCCAGTATAAAGTTATTATTTTTAGCATAATATTTATAAAGTTTAACTTTTTCAGGAAGGATGTGATTTATATAATATTCTTCTGGATTAGAGTTATTGGATAGTAGTTCACTTTCATATCTATATTTTAAAGAGGCTAAATCAGTTATCCCTGGTCTGACCGAGAATATTGTTTTAATACTTTCTTTTGGATACAATTTTACAAACTTAGATACTTCAGGTCTTGGCCCAACTAAGCTCATTTCTCCTATTAGTACATTAATTAATTGTGGAATTTCATCAATTTTATATTTACGTAAAACCATACCTATCTTTGTAATTCTTTGGTCATTATCAATAGTTATTAAATTATTATGATTATTACAATTAATATACATTGATCTAAACTTGATTATTTTAAAAATTTTTGACTTATATCCAACTCTTTCTTGTAAAAAAAATATTCCTCCTTTAGAGTCAATTTTTATTAATAATGCAATAATAATAAAAAAAGGACTAAGTATTATTAAAGAAAATAATGAAAATAAGATGTCAAAAATTCTTTTTATCATATAGAAATTATTTTTTAATTTTATGAATTTTAATAACTAAATTCTCTTATAACTTTACTAATTTCTATTGAAGTTTGGCAATATTAATAACTTTTCCGAATTAAGCTTTTTTCTGAATTAGTAATACTTTTAAAAGTTATACTATTATGCTAGTAACTTTATACATATTTCCTGAACTAATAGTTGGAATTAACTTGCCTGCTTAAAAAACTAATAAATTTCAACATCACATATAAAATATAATATAAATAAATCCTCTTAATAAATCTATTCAATATATAGTTTGATAGGGGATAGTATTAGAGAAATATGATTTAAAGAATTTTTTTACTTTACCATTCACTACGGATTTATTAAAGAATGAAATCAGATCAATTATTAAAGTGGATAATGTTGAGTCATAAGGGTGTGATCCAAAAACTTATATAAAATATGAAAAAGCAAAATAAAATCGAGAGGTAGAAATAAGAAGAATAAGGAAATTCAATAAAGGAGATATAGTTATTTTTCTGAAAAATGAATTAATTGTTAATTAATCAGCTTGAATGATAATTTAGGAGCTGAGGCTTTTTACAAATGTTATTACTTCTTTATTCCTTATTACCTATTTAAAATTATATTCTTTTAACAAACTAATTGAATTCGTGTTTTCTATTCTTGCACTTGCCCATACACTCTTAAATTCTATATTTTTCAAATAATCTAAAGCTTCGTCGATGTTTTTTGATAAATAATAAATTGAGGCAGGAGAAAAAGAGCTAGATCGAAGAATCATTCCAAGATGACAACTTTTATTAGGAACTTTTGTCAGATTTGGTGAAGTATTAAATGATTTAATCAATCTGAAGATAGACATTTCTTTTGATATGATTTTTTTTATTACTATTGGAATTAATCTCAGCTTTAGTGATAATGAAAAAAGAGTGTAGTTGGTAAATATGCAGCATAAAGACAATATGTTCCCAGCCTTATCGGATTTATAAAAAATCTTCGAGTACTTAGATGACAAAATTAATGAATAAAAGGCATAAATAAATTCGTAATCAATTCTCCCTGAAGGTTCTTTTTCTCCAATTTCTTGCAAATGTAGATCTGCAAAATTTTTTGCAGATTTCTTTATTACTTATCTTCATTTAATATATCCTTTACTGCACAAATGACCCTATTAATATCAAAATCAGTCATTGTTGGATAGATAGGGAGTGAAATGCATCTTTCATATACATCTTGACTTATTGGAAAATCTTTTTTGGAAAGCTGATAAGTATTTTTCCAATATGGATGAAGATGTAAAGGGATATAATGAACACTACAACCAATACCTCGATTAAACATAAGTTCTATAAAGTTATCTCTTGAAATGTTTGCATTTTTTGATAAGAGAATAATGTAAAGATGCCATGAATGAATCTCTCCTAATGGAGGTTGAGGAGGTAATTGAAGATCAATATGTTTAAAAGCTTCATTGTAACGATTAGCAATATAAGAGCGTTTTTCTTGAAAAAGAAAGGCTTTTTTTAATTGGTTTATCCCGATTGAGGCGGCTATGTCAGTCATATTGTATTTAAATCCTGGAGCAATAATTTCATAACGCCAAGAAGCCTTTTTGGATGTAAAACGATCAAATACATTGCGGTTAATACCGTGTAGACGCATCATGGTTACTCTATTAGCAATTTTTGTATTACGAGTTGCAATCATTCCTCCCTCTCCAGTCGTAATAGTTTTATTTGAATAGAAACTAAAAACAGTAACGTCACTTTCTAATGTTCCGATTAATTTTTTGCAATAAGTTGAAGGTAATGCATGAGCTGCATCCTCAATAATTCTTAGGTTTTTATTTTTTGCTAATTGAAAGAGGGATTTCATATCTGCAGACCTACCCGCAAAGTGAACTGGAATTATAGCTTTTGTTTTAGATGTTATTTTTTTTTCTACTTGAGTTGAGTCCAAGCATAGTGTTTTAGGATCTATATCTACAAAAACAGGATCTGCTCCTAAATAACGTATAACTTCTGCAGTCGCTGTAAAAGTATGAGTAGTAGTTATTATTTCATCACCAGGTTGAATCCCTATAGCTTCAAGTGCTAAATGAAGCCCAGCTGTTGCTGAATTAACTGCAATTGTTTGTATATTACCGCCAAGCCATTCTGAGAATGCAGCTTCAAAATCTCTTGTGTATGGCCCAGTAGTTAGCCAACCTGAGCGGAGAACAGAAATAACATCATTTATTTCTTCATCGCCAATATCTGGTCGAGCGAATGGTAAAAAGTTATCATTCATGATTTAATCAACATACAAATAACATGAGTCCGAAAAATTTGAAAATAATTCAGAAAGTGATATAAATTTGGAGAAAGATTTACTATAAACCTTGCTATCGGAGGTGCAAGAGTAACTTTTTCGAAAGTAATATTTCCATCTGGAAATAATTGTTTGATTCTTTCTATTGGAATGCCTTTGACATCTTTATTCTTAGGATTGTTATATAAGAAGTCATACCAAAGAATAAATCCACCGGGATGAATTAGATCCCACATTTTTTTTGCCAAAGAAATTTGAAAATCCTTATTTAATATAGAGCTAAATACTACTGATTGATAGACTATATCAAAAGTTGATGCCTCCAGATTGAGTGAGGAAGCATCACAATGATATAAACGAACAGAGGGTGGAAGTCGATCTCTAGCCTTATTAATTCTATCCTCAAGAAGATCGCAACCTACGAGGTTTTTAGGATTTGCTCCAAGTTGTATTAACTCTAATAAATTTGAACCTGCGCCACATCCAATCTCAATTATTTTTAAATTTGATAATTTTTTAATACCAAGAGATTTAAAAAGACGTAATAAACTTCTTTGCTTTTCCTGTAGAGCGAAATTAACATCAAAATTCAATGGTGAATATAAGTTAGGTGGAAGAGTTTTCCTACGGGAATATCGTTCCTTGATTTTAGCGACCTCATTTCTCATTACTTAAATTAAAAACTCCTAATAAGATCAATTTGATCCAAGATGATTATTTTTAATTGAGAAATTCATAAAATATATTAATAAGAGTTTTATATATACTAGCAAAATAATTAATGTAGAAATAATTGTTAGCGAGAAGTTGGGAGATCTAAGAATTTTTTTCTATTAGTTAAAATGTTAAATAAACCATTTAAGTACCCTAAAATGTAGGATGATTGAATCACTACAGATGAAATCAAGAAATATGTAATGAATAGAGATATTTTACTATTAAACAACTTTATCTTATTTTTTCTAAAAGATATAATGGAGGCTACTATTATATAAGCAAGATAAGTATTTAATAGTATTAAGGGAATAATAAATGATGTTATTTCCAAAAAACTGCTAATAATAATTAATATAAATGAAATAAATGCAATTAATGGAATAATTTGCCTAAAAGTATAAATTGAACCAACCTTAATTACAGAAAGAGGCTTATACAATCCATATTGTCTAAACATATTAAACAAAGAGATAAAGCTTGATCTTGCATAATACTCAACCACTAATGATTTATCTAAAATAACATTTCCATTATTAGACTTTATTCTTGCATTGAATTCATCATCTTGATTCCTTAAAAGCTCTTCATCAAAATTACCTAATTCTTGAAAAATTTCTCTTGGAAAGCATCCAAATGGCACTGTATCTACTTCAATAATTTTCTTGGATTTACTTTCAGTCCTAAATGAAGAAGGACCTACTATAAAAGGACTCGACATTACTGATGCAATAGCGAATGACTTTAAAGTTTTATTTGCAGGAATAGTTTTAAGTATTGGACCTACATTTTTACAATTATATTTTAATGAGACTTTTATAAGTCTATCGATATATCCGTTTGGGTATAAGCTGTGGCAGTCTAGTCTTACAATATATTTACCTGTTGCTTTAGCAATACCAATATTTAGAGAAGAGGGCGTTGTTCCAATTGAGTTAAATATTATAGAGAAATCTAATTTGTCTTTATTTAGATTATTAGATAGATAATTTAGTGTATTATCGTAGCAAGGACCTACCACGAATATAAATTCTGCGGATAATTTTTCTGGTTTTATTAAATATAGGTTTTGTATAAAATCTGAGAGAAACTTTTCTTCATTTCTAATAGGTATAATAACAGAAACATCTTTCATTATTTTATATTTTTTTAAAGGATATTTTAATAATATAGTTTAAACACTTCTATGAATACTCTAAGAAGATAAAATATGGTCATTACTTTTAATTGATGAATTTAATGAGTTATAAATTGAGATCATTTTTTTAAGACTGTCTCTCAATTCATATTTTTTAATAACTAATTCCCTACCATTTTCACCAAGTATTTTTCTTCGATTAGCATCTAATAATAAAAATTTTATTGCAGAACAAGCTGATGAAATATCATCAATTGGAACAATTAATCCTGTTTTGTTATTAGTAATTATTTCTCTAAAACCGTCGGCGGAAGATGTAATAACTGGAATAGACATTGATAATGCTTCTAGTATTGAGACACCAAAGCTCTCTCTTCTGCTTAAAGCTACAAATATATCTATTGATGCAAGAATCTTTGGTACTTTATGCGGAAGAACTGATCCTAGAAAACTTACATTTTTTGAAATCCCTAAATTATTAACTAGTTTAATATAGTTACTTTTTTGAGAACCTTCTCCAGCAATTATTAGCGACAAATTATGTTTCTTTGTTTCCTTTTTGACAATTGAGAATGCTTTTATTAATACATCAATTCCATATATGTATTCAAGGGTTTTAATCGTTCCGATTGTTATTGATTTTTTTTTATTTTTTTTAAATTTACTTCTATCAAGAACTTCCGTGTCTACGCCAAAAGGAACTACTGCTATTGATTTGATTTTTGGAAATAATTTCCTAATGTGATTTGCCATGCAATTACTAGTTGAAGTTATAAATGTCGCATTATTAAGTACATAATTAATCAATTTATAATGAAAAAAGGATCTTTTTGGAAAGTTATAAATATCTGTACCCCATGCAGAAACTACCAAAGGCTTAAAATTTAAAAAAGTTCCCAGAAAGCCATATCTTGTTAAATAATGAGCATGGACTACATTAGGTTTTATCCTTTTAATTTGCTTTCTAATATAAAAGATTCCTTTAAAAAAGTTTATAAATGATGGAGACGAGAAAATATTGATGTTTATACTTTTATTATATTTCCCTTTGATGGGATCAAAAGAGAAAAGATAGACTTTAAATCCATATGATGAAATAGAGTTGGCCCATTTAAGAGTATGTGATGAATTTGCTGGAGCGAGTAAAAATATAATCATTTCTCATTTTCATAAACAATAGAATATATAGCCTGATAAAAATTCTTTTTAACATATTCCCAATCATATTTTTTAGAGAGTGATATGGAATTATTTGAAATTTTAGATACTAAGTTTGGATTTTTTAGCAACTTTATTAAGCCATTTGCTAATGCTTTTGTAGATTTATCCTTGACTAAAATGCCATTAAAATTGTGTTTAATTATTTGTGAATAAGTAAGATTATTCCATGCAATTGTTGGGATTCCCCTTGATTGTAATTCAATTGCAGAGTGAGAAATTCCACCTCCTCCACTAACTGCGAATGCAAAATCTGTTAGATCTAATAATGGAAATATATTTGATGTTTCTCCAAGAAAATAAACATTATTTAAATTATTATTTTTAACAATTGAACGGTAATGTGATAATTGACCTTTCCCAACAAAAACAAAAGCAAATTTATCTGTTAAGGTCGAATAGTTTGAATGTCCTTGCATATATTTAATTGAACTAATAACATAATCTATCCCTTTAACAGCTCTTATTGTTCCAAGTGTTAGTACAATTTTGAAACCTAATTTTTTCAAATCTTTGATTTTCTTAAGTACAAAACATTGATTGTTGATGGAGGATAAACTAGGATTTTTAGTATTAACTCCATTAAGCAATACTTTTGAATTGCAATTGTAGTATTTCATAAGATATGCTGCAGTATCTTTGCCATTTGAAAATATATGATCACTTAGTCTAATTATTATTTTTTCTATAAGAAAATATGATAATCCAATAAATTTTCTTTTTTCGTCATAAATGTCTTTTGTTATTGTGCCCCGTACATAGGCAATTATATTTGAGTTTTTTAAAAATAATTTTATAAATGGTATTGAAATCATTGTTGGAAAAGTATGAAGACCAACAATTGTAATTGGGGTATTTAGCTTTAGTCTTAATGAGAGAATGTGTATAGAGGAATATAATGTAAAAAGTATAAAATTATAAGTAATGATGATTAATGATATTAGACGGTTTGAGGATAAATTAATAAATTCATTACATTGTAAAAGTTTATATTTAGGATTATTTTTTGATTCAATATTTGAAGGTGAATATGGACAAATAATATATATAGAGAAATCTCTTGGGGGGTTTTTTAAAATATTATTAAGCCAAGTTTCAATCCCTCCACTCCTTTTTAAAGATTGTGAAGAAGTTAAAAATATAAGTGGTATCTTTTTCAAATTAATTAATTACAGATTCGGATTTAATTACAATATATTTAGTCAATATTAGTCCATCTAAACCAGAATTGTCTAGTACATAAAGAGCGTCATCTAAGTCATTTACAACGGGGTAGCCATGAAGATTAAGACTTGTATTTAATAAAGAATATGTATCAGTCATCTGACCAAAAGATAAAATTAGATCATAGTAATCTTTATTTTCTTTACTTGAAAGTATTTGACAACGTGTGGTTTTATCCTTTGGATGTATTCCTGCAGTAATTGTTTTTCTTGCATGAATGGTTGTATTAAAAGTATTCATCATAAACTTTGCAGTATAAATATTTTTAAGCGAATCAGGAACAATATATCGTGAGGCATATTCTTCTAATATGGTACAGGCAAATGGCATCCAAAAATCACGGTTTTTAATTGCATTGTTGATATTATTTATTGTTTCTAGTGATCGAGGATCAGCAATAATTGACCTATTTCCAAGAGCTCTTGCACCAAATTCGGTCCTGCCTACACATCTTCCGAAAATATATCCAGCTGCAATTTTGTTTGCCGCAACCTCATGAGAATAAGGAATTATTTCGTAATTATTTTTAAGGAAAGATAATTTAGAGTATAGTTTCTGCTTGGGTTCATCAATACATGATTTACCTAAATAAAGATTATTAGGTACGGAATTTGGAGTAATCCCTTTTTTAATGAAATACATATATGAAGCACCAAGTGGTAAAGATTCATCTCCACATGAAGGTTGTACATAAAGTTCAATTGATTTTTTTGAGCAAATATCAGATATTTGTGAATTGAGTTTTACATTCATAAAAACCCCTCCAGATATTGCCAATCTTGAAGGTTTATGAAAATTTAAAATTGAATTTATAGTATCTTTTAAGATTTTTTCAATAAGAAGTTGTATACCTGCAGCTAATACATCGAATCTCTTTGTAAATATATAGTCTTTAATTTTTCTTTCTATTTTTGCAACATGAGATATTGACCAAGGACTCCCTGATTTTGATCTTTTATAATTAGTTATGTTAATTAAATCCTCCAAGCATTTGTTAGCAGCTTGAGTACTGGCATATGGTGCTAACCCCATAAGTTTATATTCGTGTTCAAGTGGCACCATCCCTAATATATATGTCATGAAAGCGTAAAGACGCCCCAAGCTATATCTATCAGGCAGTTCCCATAACTTTTGGAGAAGCCCTCCCCTTTGAATAGAGAGTGAAGAGCATACTGAATCGCCAGAACCATCTACAGTTAATACTATAGTTTTAAGATCAGTTCTTTTATAAAAAGAGGAGGAATAAAAGGCAGAATAAGCATGGCATTCATGGTGATTATATATATTACAATCTTTAATTTTGATTATTTGATTAATACTATTTTTGATGTAATTTATTGACTCTTTAGTTCTAAGTTTTGATTGATATCTGTAATTTTTTATAAATTTAAAATTATTCAATTTCGAAAGGCTATTTAAAGTGAGATTACTTTTTAGTGACTTATCATAATAAGCAATAATCGCCTCTCTTGAAATAAAAGGATATGGAGGTATTTCACTGCAAATCTCTAGAGATATATTTTCAGAACCATATTCTTCAATCTGACTTTTTATTGAATTTAAAGGTATACCGTACTGATTCTTTTTCTTAGTGAAACGCTCTTCTTGATCAAAACGTAAAGTGTTACCATTGTAATCCTGAAGGAGGGAAGAGGAATTATGACCATCATGAATAGATAAAATGTTTGTTGGAGAAGACATAGTATTAATTAAGAATGAATTTGAATAAATGAAGGTTAAAAAATAAAAAAGAGAAAATTCTTAATTTATTTTCTCGATTAAGTAATCATTTATAGCAATAAACTTTAATTCTGAGTTCTCAAAGACGTGAATAATTTGTTCTTCTGTTCGCACTAATGGGAACCCATGTAAATTAAATGAAGTATTAAGAACTGCTCCAATTCCCGTTCTCCTTTTTATCTGTTTTAGAAGATTAAAATAATTAGGATTAGTTTCCATCGTTACTACATTTGGACGTCCACTATAGTCATATGGATGAAGTCCTGCAATTAATTTATCTCTATACTCTTCATTACTATTTAAAGAATACATCATGAAGTTGTAAGTAGAAACTACTTTAGAGTATTGAAAGGCCAAGTGAAAATCTTCATCCAGTATTGAGGGGGCGAATGGCATCCAAAAGTCACGTCCCTTTATCATGTCGTTTATAACACGAATACTATCAGTTGAAGATGGATTAGCTAATAAAGCACGATTCCCTAAAGATCTAGCTCCAAATTCCATTCGACCTGAAACACGTGCAACGATTTCTCCTGAATAAATTAAATCTGCAATTTTTTCATTAATATCTTTTAATTTTGTTGATTTCCAATTTGGCGAAGAGGAAGTTAGTTTATCTGGTATTAAAGTATCACCTAAATAAAAATTTTGAAGAGGTTCAGGCTTTTTGGAGGTTAATTTAAATAATGTTGACCATGAAGCACCAATGCAATTTGTTTCATCTCCGCAGGATGGAAAAACAAAAAAATCTTTAATGTTACAATTCTCTGCGATGAGATGATTGCTTTTTACATTCATAAAAACCCCACCAGCCGCCGCTACTTTTTTAATATTATATTTTTTACTTAGTGAGATAATCCATTTTTGAAGTGTTTCTTCTATGAATAGTTGTAGAGCGGCAGCTACAACATCAAAACGATAATTTTGAAAAATTGAAGATATTTCTTTATGAGCTGTGCTTATACTCGAGGAGTTACCATTATATTTCCACTCGGTAAAATCATCATTCCATTTAAAAAGATTATTTATCTCATCTAAACATAACTGAATTCTTTTTTTATCCCCGCAATATGGTGCTAGACCCATTATTTTAAATTCATGTTCTAAGGGGACCATATTAAATAGATAAGTAATGTATGAATAAAGTCTCCCAATGGAACTTTCTTCAGAAATAGATATTTTTTTAGTTATCTCTCCTTTATAACCAATACTTGCTGTAGCAGATAAACCATCGCCATTCCCATCACAAGTTACAATAAGAACCTCATTTTCATAGTCACCTAAACCAAAATAAGCTGATGAAGCATGACAATAATGATGATCTAATGCAACGAACTTTTTACCTTTTAAACAAGGAGGGAATCGTTTAGATCTACTAATATTTTTGATGCGAGAATATAACTTTCTTAATTGACGTGAACTTTTCAGGGGGGTTTTTAATAATTCTAAGGGGCTTCTCGCATTTCTATATGATTCAATAATGAATTCCCTTGTCCAATTTGTTGACATTTGTCTCCCAGCTAAAATGATATAATCAACATCACTGAGGTCATAATTTTTATTAATATAATTTACACTTTCAACGGGGAATCCACCTGCATTTTTTACATATGTAAAACGTTCTTCTTGAAAAGCACAAAGTAATTTTTCATTATTAAGCAAGCATGCTGATGAATTATGACCATCATGTATCCCAAGTATCTTCATAAAAAAAAATGATGATTACAAAAATTTTGAGCGTTTTAGAGCTTTTTCTATATTACTAGATTGTTATGTAAGTATTCATGCTTGTAAATACAGACTTAAAATTAATTAAATTAAATTACATTATAAATTTTCAGGTACCGCAATTAGTTTTTAATGATTTGATAATATTTAAAGTACGTAAACTTTAATTAATTTTTTTAAGAAATCCATCTATAAGTAATTTATTTTTCTTTTTTTATTATTATAAGTTTTATTCAAGACTAAGTTTTCTAATGAAAATTAAAATACAATCATATAAGGAGAAGGATATTCCTGAAGTGAAGAATTTTAATGCAAGGCTTAAATCTAGAAATATAAATACTAAGTTCCCAGAATCTAATCTTCCCGATTGGTTGCCTAAAGATCAAAGTTTAAGTATTTACCAGGAGTATTTTTTGGCTTTTATTGATGAAGTAGTAAGAGGAGGTTATATATTAAAACATCAAGAGTTCTTTATAAATGGAAAAGTTATTTCAATAGCTGATTATCAATTACCACTTTCTGAAGGGATTGTTAATTCTAAATACTCTTATCTTGGGATTAATTTAACTTTAGATGCTTTGAGGAGGTCTCCTAAACTTTTTGCAATGGGAATGGGAGGAATGTCTGAAAAGCTCCCTAAACTTTTAAAAGCGATGAAATGGAATATATCTCAGATCCCATTTCATTTTATGATTTTGAATCCCACTAATTTCCTCAAAAATATTACTTATTTAAGAAGTAATCTATTGAGAATATTATTTTTAGATTTCTTAGCATATTCTAAATTAGGATATGTATCAATTAAAATTTTTAACTTTTTTAAAAAACAAAAATATCAAAAAATTAAAAATAATATTACTATTTCTACTTGCCTTAGATTTGATAAAAAAGCAGATATTCTTTGGAACAATATTAAAGAAAATTATAAGTTTATTGCTTTGAGAACCAGTAAAATATTAAATATTTTGTATTCGAAGAGGATTTTCAAAAAGTTAGAAATATGGGATAAAGATAATTATGTAGGTTGGGCAATTGTTTTAGATACTAAAATGAAGTCCCATAAACAATTTGGTTCTATGAGAGTAGGAAGTATTGTTGATTGTTTATCTCATCCGGAAGATTCTATTAAAATTTTAAGTGGTGCAACCAAATATCTTATTAGTAGAAATGTTGACATTATAGTAACTAATCACTCTCATGAGTTATGGAATAATTCTTTAGATAGACTAGGATATATAGAAGGACCAAGTAACTATTTATTCGCTTCCTCAAAAGATCTATCAAATGAAATGGGATCATTTGAAAAGAACAAAAATAAAGTATATTTTACAAGAGGCGATGGTGATGGCCCTATTAATCTTTAATTATTTCAACTGAGATGATTAAATGGCCAAATAATAAAAAATTTGCTTTCACTATAGTTGATGATACAGATTGTTCAACTTTAGAAAATGTTCCTTTTGTTTATAATTATCTCAAAGAATGTGGCCTTAAAACTACAAAATCAGTTTGGATTTTTAATGGGGAGAAAAGAATTGACAATAATAAGATAATTGGGACCACTTGTGAAGATGAAAGATATCTTGAATGGACTAAGAATTTACAAAAATATGGTTTTGAAATTGCCTTACATAGTTCATCGTGGAGTAGGTCAGAAAGAGGGCGGATTATTAAATCATTAGATTTATTTAAAGAATATTTTGGCGATGATCCCTCTATTTTAGTACAACACAATGACACAGTTGATTGTGAGTCAATTTATTGGGGAGAAAATAGAATTAGCGGTTTTAACAAAATAATTTATAAAATAATGATGGCTATTAAAGGCAGTAAAAGAAATATATATCATGGCGATTCAATTGAAAGTAAATATTTTTGGGGAGATATTTGTAAAAACAGGATTAAATATGTAAGAAACTTTGTCTATGAAGATATTAATACTTTAAAAAGTTGTCCTTCAATGCCATACTTTGACCCAATAAGACCTTTCGTGAATTATTGGTTTGCCTCCACTGAAGCCCCTGATGTGTATACATTTAATAATTGTATTTCTGAAGAAAATCAAAAAAAATTAGAAGAAGAGGGAGGTGCTTGTATTATATATACGCATTTTGGTAAAGACTTTTATAAAAATGGTGTTTTAAATCCACTTTTTAAAAGCTTAATAAAAACACTTTCAACAAGAGAAGGGTGGTTTGTTACTGCATCTGAACTTTTGGATTACTTGCTGGCAACCAATCCTAGAAATAGATCTATTAGCAATTCAGAAAGAGATAAATTAGAAAAAAGTTGGTTATATCACAAGATAAAAGTTGGAACTTCATGATTAACATAATCACATAAATTATAATTTTTTAAATCTATGAGATACTTTTGCGGTTTGGAATTTAATACGACTAGGTAACATATGCTTTGGAAGAACTTCTTTTAAATGAGCCATTATCGATTCCTTTAATTGTTTATGATTGTTATTTTTTCTTGATTCAATGTAAAGTTCTACATGTTCACCTGTAATTGGATTTTCCTTACCAATTGCTTTCGCATACTTAACCTCTTGATTTTTTAGGCATTCAATCTCTATTTCCGAAGGCATAAATTTAAGGCCTCCAACATTTATTGTATCACTATCTCTTCCAGTAATTCTTATGTAATTATCATCTGATAATTCAACGATATCTTTTGTGCAGTACCAATTATTTGAATTAAAAGGTGAACTGGAATTTAAATATCCAAGCATTCTGTTTTTCGCTTTAATATAAAGAATTGAATCTACAATCTTTGTTTCTACGCCTTCACCACCTACTTTCATAAATAATGAATCCCTAGCTTTTGATTTTATTCTTAGAATTCCTAATTCCGACATTCCATATGTTTGTCTGAAATCAATAGTTGGAAATTGTTTGCAAAGTCTATCTAAAGTAGGTTGATCCATTCTTTCTGTTCCATATGAAATAATTTTCAATGAATCTGAAATTTGTTTTTCAATATTATGGTAGAAAGACATCATTCTAAGAAAGGTAGGAGTTGTTGGTAATAACTCAATTGAATATTTATTAATAGCATTTATAACGTTGTCTAAAGTTCTTTCTTTTATGGAAACTACTTGTCCTTGATTAAAAAGCATATGAAATAATGTATTAAGACCTCCAATATGATCAAATAAAAGGAAAGACAAAGCTTTTAAAGGCGGTCTAGGGGTTTTATATCTTTCAATAAAAGGTATAAAATCGTGCAGAATAGCCTTAGGTTTTCCAGTAGTACCAGTTGTAAACAGAATTAAGCCTGGATGCTTTTTATGTCTTAGATTATCTAAAAGTTGATGTTTTATTTGTGATTGAGAAAGAGATTTTATAAGTTTATTCTCTTCAAAAATATATTGTGCTAATGATTCTCTAAGAAAATATTCATGTTGTTCTTTCGTTTCTTTAGTTAAAGGAACTACTATGGCACCTTTCTCTAACAACTTTATAAGAGTAGCAATTGAATTTGGATTGAAATCACCTATTAATGCAATAACATCTCCACTATTTATTTTTTCTATTCCATCTATTAAAATCGATTCAATTTGATTAAAGTAAAGTTCTTTATTATTTAAATCTTGAAAAAATGGATAATTAACATCTTTCCAAATATTTTTTAATTTTTCAAAAATCATTAATATCCTCCAACATGCAAGACTTGACCCGTTATGTTGGAACCATCCTCATTTAGAAGGAGTTTAACTATTTTTACTGAATCAATAGTCTGCATTTCTTTCTTAATTATTTGATGACTGGTAATATCAGAGATCTGTTTATCTGAAATCCCTTTTAGCAAGTTTGTTCTTATTGGCCCAGGAGCAATACAATTTACAGTTATATTAAAGGGTGCTAATTCTTTAGCAAGAACTCTTGAAAAAGCTTCAACTCCAGCTTTACTCGCTACGTATACGGATTCTCCCTCAAGACCAATCTTAACAGCTATCGTAGAAAAATTTATAATCCTACCGAATTTGTTTCTTATTAATAATGGAGAGAATATTTGATTGCAAAAAATAGTTCCAATTAAATTTGTTCTAATTAACTTTTCCGTTATTTCAGGTGGTGTTGTGAGAGCTAAATTCATAGATGCTATCCCAGCACAATTTATTATTCCAGTAATAACTATATTTTTTTGTTTTATTTGTTTATATGTTTCTTTAAGTTGTTTGAAATTAGAAACATCACAGGCGAAATGATTTAAATCTTCTTCAATCTTAGTTCTAGATATTGTTATTACTTCTAGCCCATCTTTTTTAAGCTCATCAGTAATTTTTTTTCCAATTCCTGAAGAACCCCCAATAACTATTATCATGAGACAAAATTATTTTTTTGACGATTGTATTCTTGAGTTAAAGTTTCTGGTGTTTTAAAAAAACTATTAAGAGAGGACATTACTTTTTCAGATCTCCAGTCAAATTCAAATCCATCATCCTGAGATTTGTCCTCTAGTGCTAGGCATATTTGTACAAGATTCATGGAATCTATAGATGAATTACCTCCTATTAGTGGGGTGTTTTGATTAATGTCTATGTCCTCTTCTGAAACTGCTTCCTTTATCAATTCTATTAATTCAATTACTTTCATGATTTAACTTTATCAATGAATTACTATAAGATTTTAATTTACATAGTAATTATGGTTTTACATTACTCCCTTTTTATTTATTTATCAATATAAGTGGGTATTGAAATTTTAAAATGAAAAAAAAAAATTATTATTATTTTAAGCT
>MDTG01120056.1_pt1 | contig 16192 bp, 20 predicted proteins | sample 811421 | NCBI WGS metagenome assembly MDTG01 (sample SAMN05326645, study PRJNA326480) | marine metagenome | isolation source: seawater | place: Pacific Ocean: South East | collected 2011 | reverse complement strand
CTCATCAATTCCCATTCCAGAAAATTTAGAATTTAAATAATTTGAGGCCTGTTTTAAATTACTCTCACTATAAAAGCCTTTTGTTTTTAGAATTCTGTTTTCGACTACACCATTTTCACTGGCGATAATTGACATTATCTGATTATTGTTAAGTTTAATAAATTCAATGTGTTTGATTTTATTTTGAAATTTGGGGGCCAAGACAATGCCCGCGCAATTTGAGAGGCCTGAAATTGCTTTAGATGCTTTGTTTAATATTTCTTCTAAAGATGATGATTGAGAAAAAAATTGACTTCTTATGTTTTGTTCTTCATTTTTTGTAAGTCTTCCAAACTCTAATAATCCATCAACAAAAAACCTCATACCTTTATCGGTTGGCAATCTTCCCGATGAAGCATGTGGTGAATATAATAATCCTTCTTTTTGTAAATCAGCTAGTATGGATCTAATAGAAGCTGAAGAAATATTTAAACCAATTTTTTTTAATATTGTTTCAGAACCTGCAGGATCTCCTGTCTCTAGATAAGACTCCACGACGCTCTTCAATATTTTCTTTGATCTTTCGCTAATTTCTAAATATAGTTTATTTGACATTTAATTTATTCTATATCAAAAAAATCAATTATAATTTAATATTTAGATAATAATATTTAACAATGAGACAAGATAGAAACTTTAAACAATTAAGGCCTATTTCTTTTGAAATTGATGTAAATATTCACTCTGAGGGCTCCTGTCTTGTAAAATTTGGCAACACACATGTTTTGTGCACCGCTTCTATTGATGAAAAAGCTCCACATTGGTTAAAAAATACTGGAAAAGGTTGGATTACTGCAGAATATGGAATGTTACCAAGATCAACAAACACACGAATAGATCGTGAAGCAGCAAAGGGCAAACAAACTGGCAGAACACAAGAAATACAAAGACTAATAGGCAGAAGCTTGAGATCAGTCGTCAATTTAGAAAATATTGGAGAAAGACAAATAAAAATTGATTGTGATGTGATTCAGGCGGATGGAGGAACAAGAACTGCATCAATAAGTGGGGGTTTTGTAGCTTTATACCAGGCAATTAATTTGCTAAAAAAAAATTATAATATTCAAAAAACAATTATTAATGAGTTTGTTGCTGGAGTTTCTGCTGGAATAGTTCAAAATAACCCAAGCCTTGATCTAGATTATAAAGAAGATTCGCTGGCGCAAGTTGATGCAAATTTTATAATTTGTGAGAGTGGAAAAATATCAGAAATACAAGTTACTGGAGAGGAATATTTTTTTAGCGAAGATGAATTTCAGTCTTTATTTGATCTTGCAAAAAATGGAATAAAAGAAATAATAAAAAAACAAAAAGAGATCTTAAAGTTATAGTTGTGAACAAAATTATTTTTTTTTCATTCAACAAAAACAAAACCAAAGAAATTCAAAAGTTGTTTAGCAAAACAAATATCAATATCATTGGTTTAAATTCATTTTCAAGAATTAAAAATCCAATTGAAAATGGATCTACATTTCAAGAAAATGCAAAAATTAAATCTATCTATGGTTTCGAAAAATTCAAAAAACCATGTTTTGCTGATGACTCAGGCATTTGTATTAGTGCTCTCGGAGGAGGGCCAGGAATTAAATCAAAAAGATTTATAGAAAAAAATGGAGGTTTAAATAAAACATTTAACAAGATAATTAGAAAAACTAATAAGGAGTTAGATTACAAAGCTTACTTTCATACATGTATTTCTCTAACTTTAGATACAAAAAAAACAATTATTTTTGAAGGCAGGGTCTATGGCAGAATATCAAAAGACCCTAAAGGAAGGCATGGCTTTCATTATGATCCAATATTTATACCAAAGGGTTTTAAAAAAACTTTCGCTCAAATGACCTCATTAGAAAAAAATAAAATAAGTCACAGATCGTTAGCTGTTAAAAAATTAAAAAAGTATTTATTGAGACTTTATAAATAAATTTGCTTTACCCTCTGAGATTCTTAAGATGTTTAGCTTTCTTGTTATAATGTTATTATTAAAGCTAAACTGACCATCTATTCCATCAAAACTAGTTGAGTTATTATTCAGAAGTGCATGCAAATCATTCAAGGTTAATTCGTTTGTTATTATGTAATTTAAAATACCTACAAGATCATATGGTATAGTTATTGTTCTCGAAGGTTGTTTGTTATAATTTATAAAAAAATCTTTCATATAATCTGCTCTTTTTTTCTCAGAAATTCCTGGAAATATAGAATTTTGAAGAGATGGTTCAGTAAAAAAAGCTTCGTCATCCCAAACGCCTGTTCCTACAAATTGTACTTTATCAGGATCAATATCATAAAAGGGCAAAAGGGGCGCTATTTGCAAAAGGCGGATACTATAATCTGGTATAATAATATGGGTAAAATCTACCGTTCCTGCAGTTTCAAACCTCTGTATCTTTTTTAATGCCTTTTTGGAAATTTCGTCATCTTTGTTTTTAAGAATTGTTTTTTGTCTTTCTAATTCATATTTTCTTAATTCATATTTACTTAATTCCTTTATTGAGTCTCTTGCATTAGAAAGATCTTCTTTGTATGAAGCTCTGTTAATAATTATGGAATTACTTTTTAAAACTATATCATCGATTATAGAATTAATATAATAACCATAATCATTTTCTGGATAAAGAAGAGCTATCTTGGAATCATCTTTGAAATTTGTAAATAAAACTTCTAGATCATCTTCGGGAAAAAAGTTAATTAGATAAACGCAGTCTCCTGCATATTTTCTGTTCGAAGCAAATGAAAAAAAAACTATACCTTTTGAGCATTTTTCTTTCATATTAGCTGTATAAGAAGAAGTTAATGGCCCTATGAAAATTTTTCCAGGCTTTGCTTTGTCTTCAATAATATCTTTTAAATCATTTTTATTGTTATATCTATTAATATTAAAATTAATATTGCTTACGTTTTTTTTATATATTGATAATTCAAATGCTTTAATAAAATCATCTGTAATTTCTTTGTTTTCATTTTTTGGTAAAATGATTTCAATGTTACTCAATATTTTACTTTTGTTATATTCGTTATCATAGAAACCTTCTTCAGAGGTTTTTAAATTAGTGTTGACTATAATGGTTTCTTCTGTTTTCTTTTCATTGGTATCTATTGTGTTGTCTTTATTGACATTAATAAAATTTTGTGGCGAACAAGAAATTATAAATGTAAATGATATAAGAATGAATGATTTTAAAAAAGGTTTATACATTGTTTCTACGCCCATAGGCAATCTTGATGATATAACTTTTAGAGCTATTAACATTTTAGAATCTGCTGACTTTATAATATGTGAAAACCCAAAACATTCATTAAAATTATTAAATAAATTTGGCATTAAAAAGAAGCTATACTCCTTACATGATCATAACGAAAAGATATTAATTAAAAAGATAGAAAAACTTCAAAATACTTCAATTATTGGTATGATATCTGATGCTGGATCTCCATTAATTTCTGATCCAGGGTATAAATTAGTCAAACATTTTATTGATAGAAATTTATTTATTACTAGTATTCCTGGCGCCACATCTATTGTTCCTGCCTTGCAACTATCTGGGCAACCTCTAGATAGTTTCGCATTTTATGGCTTTCCCCCCAAAACCAAAAAATCGATAAATTTAGTAGCAAATAAAATTATAAGCACAGGCTTAACAAGCGTATTTTTCATTTCAGGAAAAAAGATAGTTGAGTTTTTAGAAATTATTTCGTCTATTGACAGTCAAATAAAAGTAGCTTTGTGTAAAGAACTAACAAAAATTAATGAAACTATCGCTAGAACAACTGCGGAAAACATAATTATAGATATAAAAAATAACAAAATAAATTTGAAGGGAGAATTTATTTTAGTAATATCAAGCACTAAAAATAAGGAAAAATTAACAATTGATAATAATATCAAAATTCAGATTTCTCATTTATTAAAAAAATATTCTTTGACTGAAACCGTAGAAATAGTGCATAAATTATCTAATATTTCTAAAAAAAATATTTATCAGATGGCCTTATTAATTAAAAATGGTTAAAAATTTTCTTATAGTTTCGTGTTTGTTAGTTTTAAGCTTTTCGTATGGATGTTCTCCTGGAGGCATATTGGCTAGCGGTAGCGCAACAACAATGGTTGTTGCTGAAGGCGATAAAACTTTAGGAACAGTAGTAGACGATGCAACTATAAAACTTAATATTACTACAAAGTTTTTAGACTCTAAAGACAATTTGTTTTTAAATATTGATACTAAGGTTGTGGCAGGCAGGGGTCTATTAACTGGAATTGTTGATAATCAAGAAATTCGAATTAACGCAATAAAAAAAGTTTGGGAAGTTGGCGGAGTAAAAGAAGTTATAAATGAAATACAAGTAGGTGATAAAACGACAATTAAAGAGTATGCTAATGATGTTTGGATAAATACACAAATAAAAGCTCTTTCAGCAAAAGAGCTTGGTCTTCGAGCTCTTGCTTATAATTTTGAAACAATTAGGGGCAAGGTTTATATTGCTGGAATTACAAGCAGGCCTGACCAATTAGATTCTTTAATTGAATTAATAAAAAATATAAAAGGCGTAAACGAAATAGTTAATTATGTTGTTATAAAAGAATAATTTACTTCAAGCCGCCTAGATTTTCTCCTCCCAGGATATGAATATGAAAATGAGGAACTTCTTGATTTGAGTTAATGCCGTCGTTTGTTATTATTCTATAGCCAGTTTTATCTAAGTTTTTATTTTTAATTATTTCTAGAGTTTTTTGAAAAAAATACATTATAAAATCTTTATCATCTATAGAAATAAATTCCCTATAATTTGCGACAGGTTTTTTTGGAATACCCAAAATATGAATTTTTGCTTGGGGGTTAATGTCATTGAAAAACAAAACTTTGTCATCCTCATATACAGATTCACAAGGAATTTCTTTGCGAAGGATTTTTGCAAAAATATTGTTATTATCGTACATTTTTTCTACTGTTAAGTTCTTTTTTAATTTCATTAATAGAAATTTTTTTTGAATAAAGCAATACTGCTAAATGGTAAATTAAATCAGCAGCCTCTTCTATTGTTCGTTTTTTTGATCCATTTAAATAGTCCATTATCAACTCAAAAGATTCTTCTGATATTTTAGATGCAATTTTGTTTTTTCCGCTTTTTATTAAAAAATTTGTATATGAATCTTTTTTCTTTAATTTATCTCTTTTTTTTATAATTTCATATAACTCTTCTAAAATGCCGCTGTTTTTATTCATTCAAGTATCTGATCTTTATATTTTCTTTTTTTAGATATTTTTTTACTTCAATTATACTAAATTTAGCAAAATGGAATACAGAAGCTGCCAACAAAGCACTTGCATTACCTTCAGTGACGGCTTCTTTAAAGTGGCTTAGTTTTCCTGCGCCTCCGCTTGCTATTATTGGTATACTAAGACGATCTGATGCTGTTTTTAAAAGAGAATAGTCAAAGCCTTCATTTGTGCCGTCTTTGTCCATTGATGTTAAAAGTATTTCTCCTGCGCCTAATTTTTGAAGTTGTTCCATCCATTCAATGGCATCTAAGCCAGTCTCTTTTGTTCCTCCGTGAGAATAAACTTTCCAACTTTTTTTTGTTTTCTTTGCATCAACAGCAGCTACAATACATTGTTTCCCAAATCTTTTGGAAGAATCTGAAATTAATTTTTGATTTAATATTCCTGCAGTGTTAATTGAAACTTTGTCAGCTCCAGCCTTTAATAGTGCTCTAATGTCTTTTATGGTTCTAACTCCACCCCCAACCGTTAAGGGAATAAAAACTTTTTCCGCCGTCTTTTCAACAACATTTATCATTGTTTTTCTGTTCTCAACAGATGCTCCTATATCTAAAAAACATATTTCATCTGCCCCGTTAGAAGAATAAAAACTCGCCTGTTCAACGGGATCGCCTGCATCAATTAAATTTAAAAAATTTATACCTTTTACAACTCTTCCATTTTTAACATCTAGGCACGGTATGATTCTAACTTTTAACATGGTGTTTTGAGGATGTTTATAGCTTTGTTTATTTTAATTGATCCAGAATAAAATGACTTTCCTGCAATTACTCCCTCCAAATAAATATTGTTGATTTTCTTCAATTCTTCTAAATCAGTATAGTTTGATAGTCCTCCCCCGACAATCATCTTTTTTTTAACAATTGAAAGATTTTTATGTATTAAATCTATGTTCAGTCCCTTCATCATTCCATCTCTTGATATATCGGTAAAAATAAAGCCTCTTGTTTTGCTTTTATTATAAATCTCAATAACATCTTTATAATTTAGGTTGGTTTTTTCAGTCCATCCGGAGATCATTATCTTTTCTTTTAATTGATCTAAAGATATGTAAATCTTTTCTCCATGCAAATTTATTATTGATAGTGTTTTTTCAATATCTTTAACAGCCATGGAGCCAATAATAAGATACTCTATATTATTGTTAAACCAAAACTCAACATCATTACTATTTCTAATACCTCCACCAAGCTGAATTGGTATTTTTATAAATTTTTTTATATTAAGAATTGTTTGTTTGTTAATTTCAGGTTCACCAAATGCAGCATCAAGATCAACTATATGAATTCTTTCACAACCCTCTTGTTCGAAGATTTTAGCTTGATCAACTGGGTCATCATTATAAACAATCGAGGTATTCTTTTTTCCTTCGGTTAGGCGGACACACTTGTTATTTTTTAGATCTATTGCAGGTATTAATTTCACGAAAGTTTTTTATAAAAATAAAAACCCTTAATATACTTTCCATTAATTTGAGCATAATTGGGGTTTGTTCCCCACTGGGTATAACCTTTTGATATGAATAATTGTATTGCAGCTTCTTGGGTTTCTCTAACATCTAATTGAATGCAGTTTGAGCCATTTTCAACTGCAACATGCTCTGCCTTATCTATCATCGTTTTAGCAAGACCATATCCTCTGGCCCAAGGAGCAACAAAATGAGAAGTAATTTGAAAAATTTTTTGCTGAGCCTCGTTGTTTGATGGTTGCAACAATAATTGTAGTATTCCAGCAATGTCATTGTTTAGTCTTCCAACTATAAGTTTTCTTTTATCTATAAGAGAAATTCCCTTCCAATATTTGTTTAAAACTGGTCTTGGTGGAACAGTTAACCAACCAAAGCCACCGCCAGCATTTATTGCTTGCTCTGTGATATTACAAAGATCAGCAAGATCAGTCTTATTGAATTCAGATAAAGTCTCTACCTTTATATCTATTTTTATTTCTTTTTTTAGATTCATAACATTAAAAAGTTTTTAATTATTTCTAATCCCTGACCTGAACTCTTTTCCGGATGAAATTGAACTCCATATATATTTTCTTTAGAAACAAATGAAGTAAAATCGATTCCGTAGCTAGTTTCACCAATTTTGTTAATACGATTTTTACAATCAAAGTAATAGCTATGAACAAAATAGTAATTTTTAAGATTATTTTCTTTTATAAGTTTGTTTTTGTTTGTTATTCTTACATTGTTCCAGCCCATGTGTGGTAACTTTATTCCATTATCTGGAATTTTTTTGATTCTTCCATCTATCCAGCCCAGGCCTTTGTGTTCACCATTTTCATAGCTAATATTTGCTAATAATTGCATTCCTACACAAATTCCTAAAAAGGATTTTTTTTTATCAATAACATTTTTGTTAAGGCTTTTGATCATGCCAGGAATATTTTTTAATCCTAACATGCATGTCTGAAAAGCTCCTTGTCCTGGCAAAACAATATGTGATGATGAATCAATGTCGTTTGGGTTTTTTGTAATTTTGATCTCAGCTTGAATTTTGTTATCGGTAGAAACTTTGACAAATGATTGTTTGGCAGATAAAATATTACCTAGACCGTAGTCAACAATAACAACTTTTTTTACCATTAAAAATTTAAAGCAAGCCCTTAGAAGACGGAATTATGTTTTTGATTCTGTTATCGATCTCAACAGCAATGCGTACACTTTTTGCAAAAGCTTTAAAGCACGACTCTATAATGTGATGATTGTTTTTTCCATATATATTTTCAATGTGTAGATTGCATTTTGACTCATTGGTAAAAGCTTTAAAAAATTCTTCGAATAATTCCGTGTCCATTTCACCAATTTTTTTTATGCTTAGGTTGACATTCCACACCAGTTCTGGTCTGCCTGAAAAATCAATAACGCACCTAGAAAGACATTCGTCCATTGGAACATAGAAAAAACCATATCTTCTGATTCCTTTTTTATCTGACAAAGCTTTTGTTATTGCTTCAGCTATTACATAGCCTGTGTCTTCAATGGTGTGGTGAAAATCAACATGTTTGTCCCCTACAGCTTCAAGTTGAAGATCTATAAGGCTGTGATGTGAAAAAATTTCCAGCATATGGTCAAAAAAACCAATTCCGGTTTTTATTGAAGATGTTCCTGTTCCATCTAAATTAATATCACAACTAATGTTCGTTTCTTTGGTGGTGCGCTTTACTCTAATTTTTCTCATATATTTGGTCTTTTATCAGCATAAAGGGATATATTCTACTCCAATCCCTTGATTAAATTATTAAAATAGCCATTTGTTTAATAATCAAAGAGTATTTTATGAAAAAAAATATTATTAATTCGACAACTATTATCGGCATAAGAAAAGAAAAACAGGTTGTAATAGCAGGGGATGGGCAAGCAACTTTTGGAAATACTGTAATGAAGGCAAATGTAAAAAAAGTAAGAAGACTGGGAACAGATGAATCTGTAATTGCTGGATTTGCTGGCTCGACTGCTGACGCCTTTGCGCTGTTTGAAAGACTAGAGTCAAAACTTGATCAATACAAAAATCAGTTAAAAAGAGCTTGTGTTGAATTGGCAAAAGATTGGAGAACTGATCGGTATCTCCGAAGACTTGAGGCTATGATGATTGTTGCTGATAAAAATGTGAGCTTGTTATTATCAGGAACGGGTGATGTGATAGAAACTGATGATGGTATATTGGCAATAGGATCGGGTGGTCCATATGCTAACAGCGCGGCAAAAGCTCTAATAAAAAACACAAAAATGTCTGCAAAAGAAATTGCAATTGAGTCTTTAAACATAGCTGCAGAAATTTGTGTTTACACAAACCATAATATTGTGACCGAAGAAATGGATTTGTAATAATTTATGGAATCAAGTTTTAGTCCAAGAGAAATAGTATCAGAGCTTGATAAATTTATAATAGGGCAAAAAAAAGCAAAAAGAGCTGTTGCAGTTGCATTAAGAAATAGATGGAGAAGAAAACAATTGCCTGAAGAGCTTAAGGAGGAAATTCTTCCAAAAAATATTTTGATGGTAGGTCCTACAGGTTGTGGCAAAACTGAAATATCGAGAAGATTGGCAAAGTTAGCTAATGCGCCCTTTATAAAAGTAGAGGCAACAAAGTTTACTGAGGTAGGTTATGTTGGAAGAGATGTTGAGCAAATAATAAGGGACTTGGTTGAAACAAGTATAAATAATACAAAAATACAAATGGGTAAAGAGGTTAGAGCGCATGCAGAAAAAAACGCTGAGGAAAGAATACTTGATGTATTGGTTTCAAAAACATCTAGCAACGCAACGAGAGAAAGTTTTAGACAAAAGTTAAGAAATGGAGAGCTTAATGATAATGAAGTAGAAATACCTGTGGCCTCTAATTCTTCTTTTAACTTACCAACTATGGACATACCTGGAATGCCTGGTTCACAAATGGGAATGATCAATCTTGGAGATGTTTTTGGTAAATCTTTTTCTGGACCCAAAAAAAATAAAAAGATGTCGGTAGAGGAATCTCATAATCATTTATTAAAAGAAGAAACTGAAAAATTACTTGATAATGAAAAAATAATTAGCAAAGCGATAGATGATGTTGAACAAAATGGTATTGTTTTTATCGATGAAATAGACAAAATCACATCAAGAAGCGAAAAGGTGGGTGCTGATGTATCTAGGGAGGGTGTACAAAGAGATCTGCTTCCTTTGATAGAAGGTACTACAGTTAGCACAAAGCACGGTGTCATTAAAACTGATTATATTTTATTTATAGCTTCAGGAGCATTTCATACATCTAAGCCATCTGACATGCTGCCCGAACTTCAAGGTAGATTGCCAATAAGAGTTGAATTAGAGAGCCTTTCAAAAAATGACTTTAAATTAATACTAACCGAGACACAAAATAGTCTAATAAAACAATATGTTGGTTTATTAGGAACAGAAAAAGTTGAATTGTGTTTTTCAGATGAAGGTATTAATAAAATTGCTGAATTAGCAACAGAAATCAATGAAAATGTTGAAAATATTGGGGCAAGAAGATTGCACACAATTATGGAAAAATTATTAGAAGATATTAGTTATAATGCTTCTGATATGGGGGCTCAAAAAGTTGATATAGACACTCAATATGTTGAAAAAAATCTAGGAGAGTTAATTAAAAGTCAAGACCTGTCAAAATTTATACTTTAATTATTGATTTTTAAATCAACCTTGCCTAACCATCGGGTGTGATAAAAAAAATTAAATTAGAACTACTTCTGTTTGGATTACTTTTTTTAAGTATTTTTGTATCTTACAACATAGATGTTGGTTTATATAATTATTTCAGTGACTTTAACGATTCTTTTAACCAAATTTATCTAAAAGAGTTTTTTATTAAAAATACTATTTTAGGAGATTCAAGGTGGTATTTTTCAATATCAATTTTGCTAATATTGTTGTCATATCTAATTCATAGATATAGTTTTTTTAAAAAATTAAAAAGTTTTAAAAAAATATTTTATGGGTTGGGTTTGTTTTTATTTACCTCTCTTTTGTTAACTGGTTTTGTAACACAAGTTTTAAAACATGTTGTCGGAAGAGCAAGACCAAATCATTCATCTATGGAGAAATCAATAGGCTTTGATTTTATAAACTTTGACTCAAGTTTTCATTCTTTTCCTTCAGGGCATACTTCAACTATTTTTGCTGTTGCTCTTGTCTTTGCTTATTTTGTTCCAAGATTAAAATATTTTTTTATTTTTTTTGCATTTATAATAGGTTTTAGTAGGGTTGTTGTTGGCGCTCATTTCTTTACAGATATTATTGGTGGTGTAATAGTATCTTACATTTGTTTTAAAATAACAAAACATATATTACAAAAAAACATGCCTACGGACTCGACAATAAGTGGCTTTGCTTTGATAAATGATAAATTTGTTTTAACAATAGTGGTTGTCTTTTTGTTTATGATTTTACTTTCGGTTGGTCCAACGCTGGATATTTACTTAAGTAGTTTGTTTTATTATGGAAAAAATCAATTTTTACTTCAAAGTTATTATGATGTAACTGTTTTATTTAGAAAGATTTTGTTAAGACTTGTTATAATTTATATTTTGATATTGCCAATAATCTCAATTTTTTTTCCGATTAAACAACTGTATTTTGGATATAAGTTTAATTTAAAAGATCTGGGTTTTTTGTGGTTTTCTGTTTTTTTAAATATTGTAATAGTAGTCAATTTAGTTTTTAAAAATTCGTGGGGTAGGGCAAGGCCAGATGATGTACTTCAGTTGGGTGGAACAGAAAATTTTACAGCATGGTTTGAGATTTCCGATGCTTGTAGCAAAAATTGTTCTTTTGTGTCAGGAGACGCTGCAGTAGGGTTTTCAATAATTATTTTTTATTTTTTAATCAAGAAAAATATATTTTTTTGGTTATCTTTAATATTTGGCTTGTCTTTTGGAGGAATAAGAATTTTAGAGGGGGGTCATTTTATAAGCGATGTTTTGGGTGGGATGTTGATTGTGTATTTATTTTTTTACTTTCAAACAAAATATTATTTGAAAAATGTTTAGATCTAGTTACTATATTTTCTTTTGTTTTTTATTCTTAGTTTTTAAAATTTTAGCTATTTCTTTCACACAGCATGATTTGTTTGGAGATGAGGCGCAATATTGGCTGTGGTCAAAAAATTTAGATTTTGGTTATTATTCAAAACCACCTTTGCTTTCTTGGTTTGTTTTTTTATTCTGCTTTTTGTTTGGAGATAATTTTTTTGTAATTAAAATTATCCCCATCTTTTTTTATATATTAAGCTCTTATTTAATTTATTTAATTGCATATAAGTTGTGGAAAAATAAAGAGCTTGCTTTTTTAGCGTCCGTAACTTTTTTTTTAATGCCCGCTGTATCTTTTTCTTCTTTTATTTTGTCTACCGACGTGTTGCTCATATTTTTTTGGAACATGTCTTTATTTCAATTGCTAAATTTATTAAACAAAGCAAGGACTGTTAATTTTGTTTTGTTGGGTCTTTTTTTGGGTCTTGCGTTTTTATCTAAATACGCAGCAGTGTATTTCTTTTTATGCCTTGCATTTCTTTTTTTTGAAAAAAGGGTGAGGGTTGTCATTTCAAGCAATATCTTTGCTGTTTTTTTGTTTTTTGTTGTGTTTCTTCTTGTTGTTTCTCCAAATATTATATGGAACATAAATAATGGTTGGCTAACATTTGGTCATACAGCTGATAACGCAGCTCTCGATAGAATAAGTTTTAACTTATTTAATGTTGTAATTTTTATTCTTTCTCAAGCTGTAATGTTGGGGCCTGTCATTTTTATTGTATTCTTTTTTGTAATCAAAAAAAATCTTATTAGTGAATTTAATAATAGATTCCTTGTTTATTTTTCATTCCCTATTTTTTTTATTATTTTAATTGAAAGTTATTTGGTTAGGGCAAATGCAAACTGGGCCGCCGTTTCTTTAATTTCTTTTTTAATTCTTTTTGTTCGTGTTGTTTTTAAGCACAACAAAGCTTTTCTTAATATAAACAATGTCTTAAATCTATTGTTAGGCGTTGTTTTTTTTGGTTTAATTGCAACAAGCTCAAAACTTGAGCCATTTAAGCGAATTAGTGGTATTTCTGACTTTGGCAATGATTTAAAACTAGAAAACTTAGAGGATTTTGAAAATATTGTTATAAGTGACAGAATGCTTTTTTCTAATTTAAGTTTTATTTTTCAGAAAGATTCTTTTTCTCTGTATGTTCCTTATAAAAAAAATTCAAAGATTGGTCATCACTTTCAAAAATCTAACCCTCTTCCTGAAAACTTTAATAAAGATTTTGTTTTAATAGGCCATGAAGATGAAATAGGTTATTTAATAAATGAGTATAATGCAAACCTAATTGATAAAAAAAATGTAGGTTTTTCAAAAGATAAGTTAAATATTTATGAAGTTTCTTTTTAATATAGGTTTTTTTCTATTATTAATTTTTTTCTCAAATTTTATTTTAGCAAAAGATATTAAAATAAACTTGGTTGAAAATTATGATATAGAGTTTGGCAAGATAGACATTGGAAAACTTTATTTTCAGTACCTAGATTCACCCAAAGAATATAAAATTTCAATTAATATTCAGGATAAAGGTTTTTTTTCTGGGCTGTATAAGTTTAGGGGGCAATATGATGTGGTTGGAGTGAAAAGGAATGATTTGTTCTATCCTTTTAATTATAATCAAAGTTGGAAAACTCAAAAAAAGAATAGTATTATAAATATTGTTTTTAAAAATGGTATTCTAAGATCATTAAAGGTATTGCCAGAAGAAAAAGAGCTTGCAAGAATTAATTATATTGGGCTGGAAAATCACCTAGATCCTATTTCGTCTTTTTTTAGTATTTTGAAAGGCGCACAAAAAGTAGACACAATAGATGGACGAAGAGTTTATTCAATGAATGTAGTTGATTCCAAAATAGTAGAAAAAAATATTCATAAAAAAATTGAAATACAAAACTATGTGAATATTTGGGCAGACCACAAAAGAAAAGACCTTAGGTATATAGAGGTTGTTCAAAAACTTGAATCTGAAGCTTTGGAGATGCCTTTAATTATAAAAATTAAATTAAATAATTTTTTAATAAAATTAAAAAAAAACTAATCTTTTTTTTTTCTTAAATATATAAAAAAGGCGCCGTCGCCGCCATGTTTTATGCTTGCTTGTTGAACATTTAATATTTTATTAGAGTGTTTTTTTTCCTGAGCCCAAAACATAAACTCTTTTCTGATTTTTCCTCCATAAAGTTTGTTCTGTTTTCGAATTGATTCTTCTCCTTTTGTCAGTCCTTTTCCGGTAATGAATAAAATACACCTAAAGCCACTTTGAAAACAATCGTTGATAGTTTGGTCAAAAATTTCCTTAGCGCTTTTTAAAGAATGTCCGTGAAAGTCTATTTTTTTATTAATTTGAACCCTGCCTTTTTTAAGCATTTTGTTGGTTTTGTTAATTTCAATTTTATATTCTGTTGATGTTTGGGTTTTTGTTTTTTTTTCTAGTTCGTTGTTTTCCTCTTTTATAGCTGCTTTTGTATTTATTTTAGTTTGTATTTTTTGTTTGGGAATTGGTCTTTTTATTCTATCTGATTTTTTGATTGGTTGTGCCCCGCTTACAGACAATAAAAATAGATTGTTATTGTTTTTTTTTGTCATTTTTAAAATTTAATAGTACGCCCATAAGCATTTCTACTCTTTTGGGTGTTTGTAAATACCATAGGCTGTCTAGCATTTCTATTGCGGCTAAATATATTTTCTTTTCTTTTAAATGTTTATTAAATTTTTTAAAGTTAGTTGTTTTATTAAGACCTAGTTGAAAAATCATCTCAATTAGAACCTCTTTTGTGTTTTTTTGTAGGTTTGTGTTTTTATATTTGAATTTAAAGTCAGACAGCGCTTTTTTAAAATCTTTTTCAAAAACTTCAATTAAATATTTTTTTGTGTATTTTTTTTTTTTTAAAAATTTTTCATCTTTTCTTACAAGGTGTCCATAACCAATAGTAGCGTGTCCTAATTGATCGTAGTAAATTTTATTTCTATAGCCTTCGTTTTTTTTAATTCTTTTTTTTATTTTATTTATGTTTAGCAAATCAGGTAGATGCTAGCAACCATTTAGGGTCATCGGCATTAATTGGTTTTTGAAAAGTCCAGGTGTCTTGTTTTTTTGTTATTGTGTTTTCATCATTGTTTTTAAATTGCTCGCTTATAAAACTTACTGATATATTTATGTGTGTTGAATTGTGTTTAACGCTTTCAACTTTTTCTACTGCCAAGGAATAAAACTGCCAGTCCTGTTCTGTTTGTTTGTTATCAATTGCGCTTTCAAATGATTTAAAAACATCTTTTGTAAGTAAGTTTTTAAGTGTTTTTTTATCTCCAGAGTTAAAGGCATTTGTGATTGTTTCAAAAGCAATCTTTGCTCCATCTAAAAACCTATTGTGGTCAAAGTTTTTTAAAACCTCATAGGCTTTTTTTAACTCATTTAAACTTTCTGGTAGGTTGGGTGTTTTTAGCTCTGGCTTGTTTTGAAAAGCTTGTTGATCAATGTTGGGATTGTTTTTTTTTTCAAAACCTGTTCTTTTGCCCAAAACATTCTTGAGTCTAAAAACCAGAAAAGCAGCAATGCCTGCAAAAATGATAATATCAAATATCTGTAAGTCTCCATAAAGCATATCTTTACCTATATAATTAACTTAAGTCCGTTTTAGTAGTCTAATTTGTTCCATAATGCATTTTTTATGTTTTTAACAAAAATTTTGTGGGCCCTAACTTCGTCTTCATTAATTTTTAGTTCTAGAATGTCGTTGGTGTTTTTGGTTGGTTTTTTGACATTCTTTGACGTTTTTTGACCCTCGTTTTTTAGTTCAAAAGCAGTCTGTTTGCCCCCTCTAAGCTCTAAATAAACATCTGCTAAGAGATTGCAGTCAAGCAAAGCGCCGTGTAATTTTCTTGAGCTTAGATCAATATCAAATCTTTTGCATAAATAGTCAAGATTAGCAATTCTTGTTTGGAGTGTTTTTCTTGCAAAAAGAACAGTGTCCACAACTTCATTTTCAATTTGTGGTAGGTTGATTAGTTTTAGCTCGTTGTTTAGAAAGCCTAAGTCAAATTCTGCGTTATGAATTATTAGTGTGTCTTTTTGAATAAATTCTAATAGTTTGGGGGCGTTATGTTTGAATGGTTTGTGTTTGTTTAAAAGCTCGTTAGTTAGGCCATGAATTTTTGTTGCGCTTTCGTTAATTTTTTTATCAACAGCACAATAAAATTGTAAGTTTTTTCCTGTTTTTATGTGATTAACTAGCTCGACACACCCAACTTCAATAACTCTGTCGCCTCTTCGAAAGTCGAGTCCTGTGGTTTCAGTATCTAATACAATTTCACGCAT
>MDTG01234886.1_pt1 | contig 16193 bp, 15 predicted proteins | sample 811421 | NCBI WGS metagenome assembly MDTG01 (sample SAMN05326645, study PRJNA326480) | marine metagenome | isolation source: seawater | place: Pacific Ocean: South East | collected 2011 | reverse complement strand
TCCAAATCTTGGTCTTATTTCATCTCTAAACTTCCATTGAATATGGTATAGAAGTTGTGGAAGTGATTTATAAGATTTAACACTTGATCTAAAAATATCAGTTATAAGCTCCTCGTTAGTTGGTCCGTAGAGCATCTCTCTACCCTGACGATCCTTAATTCTTAACATTTCTTCACCATAGTCTTCATATCTGCCGCTTTCTTTCCATATTTCAGAAGATTGAATTGTGGGCATTAACATTTCTTGCGCACCTATTGAGTTTTGTTCTTCTCTAACAATTTTTTCTATTTTTTTCATCACTTTGAAACCTAGTGGAAGCCAAGAATATATTCCTGCAGAAGATTGCTTTATCATGCCAGTTCTAAGCATTAGCTGGTGTGACTTTATTTTAGCCTCTGTAGGAAGATTTTTTGTGATTGGAATAAATAATTTTGAAAGATACATTATTGTAAAAATTCTCTTAAATTTAACAAATTAATCTTAACAAGATAATATATGACTCCAAAAATTATTGTAGTAATTAATGTAGTTATTAAAAATTTTTTTGCTATTTTAGGATTTTTTGGGGCTCCAGGATCCATTCCTCCAATTTTATCCTTAAAAACTTCTTTATTTGATCGAATTCCGAATGGCAAAACTGAAAAAAAAATTATCCACCAGATCATTACATAGACAATTATGGAGCCTGTAATACCCATTAAATCCTTGTAATATTGATATTTGTAAAAGGTTTTTTTCCAGTTTTTTCTCTTACTATTTTTCTACAATTTTGTTTTATAGTTTCAATTAAATTTTGTTGTTGTTTTTTATTATCCATTGAAAATGTTCTACAAATATTCATAATTTCATCTTCTATATCAAATATAAAAGCATTATTTTCATTTTTTTCAGGTATACCTCTGTATGAAATTACAGGTTTTTTTACGTTTCCATTATTTGAAACGATAAGAGTTATCTCTAAATAGCCATTTAGAGATAAATTTCTCCTATCTTTAATTGATTGAGAATCTGACTCTACATTAATATTTCCATCCAAATAAACTTTACCTGACGGTGCTTTATCAACAATTTCTGGTTTATTTCCAGGTAGTATCTTAATTATATCACCATTTTCAATTAACAAAGTTTTAGGAATCTGCATTTCTTTTGCAAAAGTAACATGTTCAGCCATATGGCGGTGTTCCCCATGCACAGGTATAATACATTGTGGCTTTACCCATTTGTACATATCTTTAAGGTCTTCTCTGTTTGGATGTCCAGAAACATGAACAAAAGCATTTTCTTCACTAATCATTTCTATCTTATTTTTTACAATTAAATTTTGCAGATAATATAATTTTTTTTCATTACCAGGGATAATTTTTGATGAAAAAATTACACAATCACCACTTTCTATATAAACTTCTGGATGAACACCATTTATTATTCTATTCATTGCGCCCATTGGCTCTCCTTGGCTACCTGTAGCTAAGTACAGGATTTTATTTTTACTTACTTTTTTTGCATCTTTAGGCTCTAAAGGTTCAATAAGTCCCTGAAGATAGCCACATTTTTTTGCTGCTTTATAGATTCTCTGCATAGACCTTCCTACAAGACAAATATTTCTACCAGTTTTTTTTGCGCAATAAAAAACAGATTCCATTCTAGCTACATTTGAAGCAAAAGAAGTGACAAGAATTCTATTTGTTTTTATTTCCATAATTCGTAAAAGACTATCTCTTACTTCTGACTCTGAACCTGCTCTACCTGGGCTGAATATGTTGGTAGAGTCACATATCATTGCAGAGACGCCGCTATTTCCTATTGATTTTAATTTCTGTTCATCAATTTGATTTCCAATTAATGGATTTGGATCAATTTTCCAATCACCTGTGTGCAAAATTGTTCCAAGTGGGGTTTTAATACTTAGACCATTTGGCTCAAGTATTGAATGAGTTAAGGTTACAAAATCAATCTCAAAGCTACCAAGTTCAACTTTACTGTTTAGTGGAACAACATTTAAATAAGAGGAAATATCTGTTTTTTTTTCTTTAAACTTTTCAAGAATTAGAGCGGCAGTAAAAGGAGTTGCAAAAATTTGGCATTTTAAAAAAGGCCAAATATGTGCAACTGCTCCTATATGATCTTCATGAGCATGTGTTAAAACAATTCCTAATAAATCATCTTTTCTTTCAATAATAAATCCTGCATCTGGCATAATAAGATCTACACCAGGTATTGAGTCATCTGCAAAAGAAACTCCCATGTCAACAATAATCCATTTATGGTCACCCTCTTTACCGTAGGCATATAAATTCATATTTCCACCTATTTCTCCCGAACCCCCCAAAGGACAAAAAAGTAATTCTTCTTTACTCATAGTAATTCCTTGTAAACTTTTGAGATTCCCTTAATGGTAATATTTTGATCAACGATTGTTTTCCTTTTAATAATCTTTTTAAATAGATTTGCATATCCACCAGTAAGTATGATTTTATAACTCATTTTCCATTTTAATGTTATTTTATTAATGATATTGTTTATTAATCCATCATATCCCCAAACGAAACCTGCATTTAGAGCATCTTTTGTATTTTTACCGTAATTTTTTTGATTATTTTTTAAGTCAAACATAGGGAGTAAAGCTGTTGATTGACTTAAATTTTTTATGGATGATTTTACGCCTGGTGCTATAACGCCCCCTTCATATATACCTTTTTTAACAATATCGAATGTTGTAGCTGTCCCAAAATCAATTACTAAACAATTTTTAAAACTTTTGGCCTCAATTGAATTAACAATTCTATCTGAACCTAGTTGGTTTATATTTTTGATATTGATTTTTATCAGTTTTTTTAATTTAAGATTTTTAATTTCTATAACTTTAAATTTGGTTTTTTTAAGATCTTGTTTAATTTTTGTTAAAGCTGCAGGCACTACACATGAAAACAATATTTCTTTTCTCTGGTTTTTTTTAAAAAGTTTTTTTAAAATTTTTGCTATGTATTTTTTTTGAAAAATTTTTTTTGTATCAAAAATAATTGAATTTAATATTTTTGATTTTTCATTTAATAAACAAATTCTAGTTGAAGAGTTTCCAATGTCACCAACAATATAATACATCTTTATCATTTATATTTTCTTTTTAAGTCAAAAAAAGATAATTTATCTATGTCTACAATAAATTTTTTGTATGCAATTAGGATATCCCTCAAAATTTTTTGATTACTAATTTTTTTATTTAATATATTTTTTAAGCATGTTGATTTAAAGCTTTTGTTTTGGGGAGATACATTGGTATTTAACCCTATTCCCACAATTAAATAATCTAAATCGTTGAATTTAATAACTTCTTGTAAAATTCCGCAAAATTTCCTCCTATCTATTAATAAATCATTTGGCCATTTTATTTTAATTGTTTTCGAGGTACTCTTTGAAATCACTTTTTTAATTAAAATAGCATTAAGAACCGAAAACTGTTTAAAATTAATTTTTTTTGGGTTAAATTGGAATAATATAGTCATAAAAACATTCCCTTTTCTAGAAATCCACTTTTTTCCAACTCGACCTCGGCCCTTTGTTTGTAACTCTGATGTAATTAACATTGGGTCTCTAAACCCTTTTTTTATATATCTTAAAGCAATGTCATTTGTGCTTTTTACCTTTTTAAAATTTTTAATTTTTATCTTCATTAACCAATGAATAATGTATCGACTAAATTATTCAAAACGGAAGGATATAAAAAAAATGTTATTAATATCGTACAACTAGCAAAAATTGATACTTGTGCAGTCCTATTTTTTGTTGGCTCAAAAGTAATAATGCTATCATCAAAATAAATTGTTTTTATAATTTTGAGATAATAAAATGCTGACATAACTGTTGTTAATAGACCAATTATTGCTAGTGCGTACATTTCTTTTTCTAATACTGCAACGAAAACATAGAATTTGGCAAAAAAACCGCCTAACGGTGGAACTCCAGCTAAAGAAAATAAAATAATTAATAATGAAATAGCTAAGAGGGGATGTTTTTTTGAAATTCCAGATAAATCAGAAATATTTTCTTTATATTGCCCATCTTTTTTTAATAAATATAAGATAGAAAATGCTCCAATATTCATTATTACATAAATAGAAATATAAACTATTGCACTTTCATATCCAGATATTGCCCCTGTTGCTACACCAGCAAGAGCATAACCTATATGGCCTATAGAACTATAAGCGAGAAGTCTCTTGAAATTTGTTTGTATCATTGCTGCGACTGCGCCTAAAATCATTGATGCTATAGAAATAAAAATGATAATTGTTTGCCACTCCAATAATATATTTGAAAAAGGAAGAAACATAAATTTTATCAATAATGTTAAACCTGCCACTTTTGGGACTACTGCAAAAAAACTTGTTATTGATGTAGGTGCACCCTCATAAACATCAGGAGTCCACATATGAAATGGCACAGCTGAAACTTTAAAAGCAAGACCTACTAAAATAAATACCATTGCAAAAACAGCTCCTGTATTTTCTTTGATTAGTTGACTAGCTATCAAATCAAAATTTGTTGAACCAGTGAATCCATATAACAGAGAACATCCATAAAGTAATAAACCTGATGATAGAGCGCTTAGAACAAAATATTTTATTCCAGACTCTGTTGATCTAAGATTGTCTCTGTCTATTGTTGCAAGAATATAAAGTGATAATGATTGTAACTCCAAACCTAAATAAAATAGTATTAAGTCATTAGAACTGACCATAAAAAACATTCCTAGAATTGATAATAAAATAATTATAGGGTATTCAAATTTATCTAGTTTATTTTCTACTATGAAATTTTTTGAAGAGTTAAGCACAAATAAGGAAGATAAAAGTATTAATATTTTAAAATAATTTGAAAATGGGTCACGTATAAAACTTTCTAAAAAAATTTTTTCTTCATTGTTTGAATTATTTAAAATTATTGCTGTTGTAATTATTATTATTAATGAAGTAAGATTAAATATAATATTAAAACTCTTCTTAATAAAAACTCCAAGCATCAAAATTGAAAAGATTGATAAAGATAAGAAGATTTCAGGAAGCATTATATCTAAATTATAAGTCATTTTTAATTAGAGATCAGAGCTGTTTCGTAATTGTTTATCAAACTATTGACCGATACATTTATAGTCTCCATTAATGGAAGAGGGTAAAAACCAAAAAAAATAATCAAGAATGCCAATGAACATAACATTAGTATTTCTGATTTATTTACATCATTTAGATTTTTAATTTCCGAGTTATTTGTTGCACCAAAAATAACTCTTTTAGTTAGCCAAAGCATATATGCGGCTCCCAAGACTACGCCAAATGTAGCTAGCATGGCTGCGAGATAACTTTTTTGAAATGCTCCAGTTAAAACAAGAAACTCCCCTAAAAATCCGGAAGTTCCAGGCAATCCAAGCGCAGCTAAAGCAAATATTAAGAATAAAAAAGAGTATTTAGGTATATAATTTACAAGTCCACCATATGTACTTATCAACCTTGAGTGTAACCTATCATACACTACACCAACACATAAGAATAATGCTGCTGATATTAAACCATGACTTATCATTTGGTATATACTTCCTTCAATGCCCTGTTTTGTTAAAGTAAAAATTCCCAAAGTTACGTAACCCATATGTGCTACAGAAGAATAGGCAATTAATTTTTTCATATCTTCTTGCATTAGTGCAACTAAAGATGTGTAAATAATTGCAATTATACTTAAAACAAATATTAGAGGTGTAAAATATTCTGAAGCTATTGGAAACATTGGTATTGAAAATCTTAAAAAACCATAACCAGCCATTTTTAGTAATATTGCAGCAAGGATTACAGAACCAGCTGTAGGAGCTTCAACATGAGCATCTGGTAACCAAGTATGAACTGGCCACATTGGCATTTTAACTGCAAAAGAGCTGAAGAAAGCCAACCATAATATATTTTGATATTTTTCCGGTATTTTTATTTCATATATTTGGGTTATATCGGTTGTTCCTGTTAACCAATAAATTATAATTATTGCTACAAGCATTAAAACTGAACCTAGTAAAGTATATAAAAAAAACTTAAATGCGGAGTAAACTCTTTTTGGTCCGCCCCATACTCCGATAATCAAAAACATTGGTATTAAACCCGCTTCAAAAAATAAATAAAATATAACAAGATCAAGTGAACAAAATACACCGATCATAAATGTTTCTAAGATTAAAATAGCTATCAGGAATTCTTTAAGTCTAACCTTAATACTATTTACACATGAAATTATACAGATCGGAGTGATAAATGTTGTTAAGACAATAAAAAGTATTGAAATACCATCAACCCCTAATTTAAATTTTATAAAATCATTTATCCAAGATTTTTCCTCTACAAATTGAAATTCAGAAGTTTTAATATCTAAAGAGATCCACAAGAATAATGAAAGTAGAAAAGTAGCTAAACTGCTAAATAATGAAATATATATTGAGCTATTATTGTTTTTTTTATCTTTCGACAACAATATAAAAAAAGAACTTACTAAAGGTAAAAAAATCAAAGTTGATAATATTGGAAAATTCATTTTATTTTAAGATCAAATAAGTTAATAGAATCGACAGCCCCAGAAGCATCACAAAAGCATAATCGTAGATAAATCCCGTTTGTAACCTTCCGGTTTTACTGGAAATAATTTTAACTAGTTTTGATATTCCATCTGGACCAAATTTATCTATGATGCCTATATCTCCTTTTTTCCAAAAAAAAGATCCTATTTTTTTTAATGGATTTACAAAAAATTTTTCATAAAATTCGTCAATATACCATTTATTAAGTAAAAAATTATATAGAGGTAGATTGGTGTTTTTAAAATTTTCTAAAATCTTTGGATTTAAAACATATAAATAAAATGATATTGGAATCGAAATCAAAACTAAAAATGGAGTGATTATCAAAAACCAAGTAGGTATAGCTTCATGCTTAATCTCATTTAAAATAAATATTGATGTTTGCCAAAAATCATTACTATGATGTCCGATAAAAGTATCTTTAAAAAGATAACCAGAAAATATTGCTCCGGTACCCAAAAAAATTAAAGGTATTAACATAACTAGGGGTGACTCATGAGTCTCATTTATAGAAATTTTTTTATTATTGTATGGCCCATGAAAAGCTTTTAAAAATAATCTCCAAGAATAAATTGAGGTCAAAAATGCTGTAAGTATTCCAATGGTAGCTGCATAATTTCCTAATGGAGAATTTTTTAAATATGCAAATTCAATGATCGCGTCTTTTGAGTAAAAACCTGAAAGAAAAGGAAATCCAGTTAAAGCCAAGGTCCCTAATAACATAAATATATAAGTGTATGGAAGTTTTTTTCTTACCCCGCCCATATTTCTAATATCTTGCTCGTCATTAAAAGCGTGAATTATTGAACCAGCTCCAAGAAACAATAAGGCTTTAAAAAAAGCATGTGTGAACAGGTGAAACATTGCTACATGATATGCTCCAATACCTGTCGCAAAAAACATATAGCCTAATTGACTACATGTAGAATAAGCTACTATCTTTTTTATATCATTTTGCACCAGAGCAACAGAGGCAGCAAATACTGCTGTTATCATTCCGACTATTGTTACTAAGTTTAGAGCAAATTGAGAATATTCAAAAATTGGTGAGCATCTGACAACAAGAAAAACCCCTGCTGTAACCATTGTGGCTGCATGTATTAAAGCTGAGACAGGTGTAGGTCCTTCCATTGCGTCAGGTAACCAGGTATGTAATAAAAACTGAGCAGATTTACCCATTGCACCAATAAAAAGAAATATGCATATCAAAGTAATTAAATTTGGTTCAAAACCAAAAAAATCTATTTTTTTTTCAGCTAATTGGCTTGTTGCTTGAAAAACCTCCTCAAAATTTATTGTTCCAAAAAAGAAAAAAATTAAAAAAATACCAATAGCGAGTCCAAAATCCCCAATTCTATTTACTATAAATGCTTTGATAGCTGCATTATTAGCAGTTTCTTTTTTATACCAAAAGCCTATTAACAAATAAGAGCATAAACCAACCCCTTCCCAACCAAAAAATAGTTGTAAGAAGTTATCTGACACAACTAAAGCTAACATTGAAAAAGTAAATAAAGACAAATAAGACATAAATCTTGGTTTATGAGGGTCATGACTCATATAACCAATTGAATAAATATGTACTAACGCAGATACAAACGTTACGACTACCAGCATTACTGAACTTAAAGGATCAATATTAATCGACCAGTTGGCTGTAAAACCTCCAGAACTTATCCACTCAAAAATAATGTAATTTCCATAAATGTTTTTCTGAATTCCATTCCAAAAAATAAAAATTGATAAAATAGCTGAAACACTAACAAATAAACTTGTACAGATTTCTGCAAAATATTTCGTTATAGATTTTCCAAGGTATCCAATTAAGGAACCTATTAATGGCAAAAATAATATTGCGTATTCCATTTAACCTTTCATTCCATGTATATCTTCAACTCTAATAGAACCTCTATTTCTGTAATAAACTACAATAATAGCTAAACCTATTGCTGCTTCAGCTGCTGCAACTGTTAAAATGAGCATAGTAAATATTTGGCCAATGATATCTCCAGAAAAAATCGAGAAAGATATTAAATTTATGTTGACTGCTAACAAAATTAATTCAATTGACATTAAAATAACTATCACATTTTTCCTATTTAAAAAAATTCCTATTACTCCTAAGAAAAAAATTATAGCACCTAAAGATAAATAATGTCCTAATCCTATTTCAATCATCTATCTTAATCCCTTGATTTGATTTTACTTCAACAAGTTCTATCGAGGTAGAGGGATTTCTTGAAATTTGATTAAAGTAACTTTGTTTCTTTACGCCTTCTCTTTTTCTAAAAGTGAGAAGAATTGCTCCAATCATCGCCAAAAGAAGCACTATTCCAGCTATTTGAAAATATAAAATATAGTCTGTGTACATTACTAAACCTAATTGATGCGTGTTTGAGACATCTGAAATAAGAAGCGTACTACTGGACATTACATCTTTTTTATATTTCCAGCCTCCTACTACAACCAACAACTCCAATAAAATTAATACGCTTACAATCAAACCTGTTGGAATATGAGTTGATTTTTTTCCGATAAACCATGATTGTTTTTGCTCTGCAACATTAAGCATCATTACAACGAATAAAAATAATACAGCTACTGCTCCTACATAAACAATCAAAAGTATCATACCTAAAAATTCAGCTCCAACCATGATGAATAGACAACCTACTGAGATAAAATCTAATATTAAAAAGAAAACAGAGTTAATCGTACTTCTTGAAGTTATAACCATTAACGATGAAAAAATTGCGATAACTGAAAAGAAATAAAAAAAAATCGAGTGAATAATCATTTATCTATAAGGTTTATCAAGCTTAATATTTTTTGCTAAAACAGACTCCCATCTATCGCCATTTTCTAAAAGTTTTTCTTTGTTATAATAAAGTTCTTCTCTTGTTTCAGTAGCAAACTCAAAATTTGGACCTTGAACAATTGCGTCAACTGGACATGACTCTTGACACAATCCACAGTATATACATTTTAACATATCAATATCATAACGAGTTGTTTTCCTGCTGCCGTCAGACCTTTCTGTAGACTCAATTGTAATAGCTTGAGCGGGACAAACCGCTTCACATAGTTTACATGCAATACATCTTTCCTCTCCACTAGGATATCTCCTTAAAGCATGTTCACCTCTCATTCTTGGACTAATGGCTCCTTTCTCAAAAGGATAATTTATTGTTTTTGATTTTCTAAATAACTCTTTTATTGCCATATATAATCCAGAGATAAATTCTAAAAGAAATATAGTTTTTAAGATCCTACTTAAATTCATTAAATACTCACCTTGGGTAATTTATCAAAATAAAACAAGAAACTTGCCGTTAGTACTAAGTATATTAGTGAAAATGGTAAAAAGATTTTCCAACCCAGTCTCATGAGTTGATCATACCTATATCTTGGAACAATTGCTTTAATCAGCGCAAATAATAAAAATAAAAATAAAATCTTAATAACCATCCAAATTGGAGCTGGAATAATGTTTAGTGGAAAAATGTTTAAAATTGGTAACCAGCCTCCAAGAAAAAGTATTGAACCCATCGCACACATTAAAAGTATATTGGCATATTCTCCAAGCCAAAACATTGCATACATCATACCTGAATATTCAGTTTGATAACCAGCGACTAGCTCTGCCTCTGCTTCAGGTAGATCAAAAGGAGGTCTATTAGTTTCAGCAAGTGCGGAAATAAAAAATATTACAAACATTGGAAAAAGTGGAATAACAAACCACATTTCTTTTTGAGCAATAACAATATCGTTTAAATTTAGGGATCCAACACATAAAAGAACATTAATAATAATAATTCCAATTGAAACTTCATAAGAGACCATTTGAGCCGCAGATCTTATGGCACCTAAAAAAGGGTATTTTGAATTAGACGCCCAACCACCCATAATAATTCCATACACACCAAGAGAAGAAACAGCAAATAAATAGAGAACTCCAACATTAATATCTGCAAGTACTAAATCTTTACTCATAGGAATTACCGCCCAAGCGACTAAAGCCAATGTCATTGTTACGATTGGGGCTAAAATGAAAACTGTTTTATTGGCACTTGCTGGGATGATAATTTCTTTAAAGACGTACTTTAGAGCGTCAGCAAGAGTTTGAAAAAGTCCGAAGGGACCAACAACGTTTGGTCCTTTTCTTTTTTGTACTAAACCCCAGACTCTTCTATCGAGCCAGACAATCATAGCGACAGATACAAGAATAGGAACTAACAAAAAAATAATCTTGTAAACTTCTCCTCCTAAAATGTGTAGATAATCCATCATATATTATCTGTACCCGTCTTCTTTGAATTTAATTTTATCTGTCTACAGTCGCTCATTGTTTTAGATGCTCTAGAAATTGCATTAGTAAAATAATAGTCTAGTTCCTTAATAATTACTTTTTCACTTACAAATTTACAGGTTGTATTATTAACTATACAATCTTTATACTTAGGGACTTCGTTTAATTTTGTAAAATTAGGAATTAAATTAAAAACTTCTTTTCTTAACAATTCAAAGTTTAATATATGTTCTGTCTTATAAAGTTTTTTTAAAATCAAATTAAAAATTTTCCAGTCCTCGAGGGCCTCTCCTATTGGATATGCTGCTTTTTTACATTCTTGCACTCTACCTTCAAGATTAACATAAAGTCCATTTTGTTCAGAAAATGCTGCACTAGGTAATATTATATCAGCGATTTCTGCACCTCTATCTCCGTGACTTCCTTGGTAAACAATAAATTCATTATTTTTTCTTAATTCAAAATTATCTGAACCTAATAGATATAATAATTTAAATTGATTATTTTTTAATTTATCAAAAAAAGATTTTTCTTCCTCGTCCTCTCTAGGTACAATTTTTAAATCTATTAAACCCACGGTAGATGCATTTTGGGCCAAAAAATTTAAAGCATTCCATTCTTCATTAATATAGTTGTGCTTTTTTAAAAATTTTTTGAATTCCTCAATTATATATTTTCCACTTTCCAACTCTAAAGCGGACTCACCTATAATGATCATTGGTTTTTTCGAACTTAACAATTTTTTACAAAAATCTCCGTCTTTATTGAAAATCTTTTTAATGTCATCTGTTGAATTACCGATGATAGTGTAAGCATAAGTTAGATCACCAGGATCACCAATCGAAAAAATAGGTGTATGATTTTGAGAGTATGCTTTTCTAATCCTCGCGTTAAGCATTGTGGCTTCATGTCTTGGATTAGTTCCGATTAAAAGAATCAGGTCAGACTTTTCAATACCTTTGATTGAAGAATTGAATATGTAATTCATTTTTTCAGATGAATTAAAATAAAATTTTCTCTCTCTAAATTCTAGATTTTTGCTTTTTAAAACTTTAAAAAATTTCTTAAAACTTAAAGCATTTTCTAAATTCACCAGATCTCCTATATGTCCTCCGATTTCATCTGGGTTTATCGAATTAATTTTATTTACTAAAATTGAAGTAACTTCATCCCAGCTAGATTTTTGAAGTTTATTATTTTTCTTTATATATGGGACATCTAATCTCTGTTTTAGCAGCCCATCGCAAGAATATCGTGTCTTATCTGAAATCCATTCTTCATTTATATCATTGTTTAGTCTAGGCAAAATTCTTTTTACTTCCCAATTATAAGTATCAATTCTTATATTTGAACCAATAGCATCCATGACATCTATGCTTTCAGTTTTTTTTAACTCCCAAGGTCTAGCCTCAAATGCATATGGTTTTGATGTTAAAGCTCCTACTGGACATAGATCTATTACATTTGCGGAAAGTTCAGACTCCATGGCTTTCTCAAGATAAGTTGTAATCTCCATGTTTTCTCCACGCCCTATCGCTCCAATTTCGGGAATACCTGCAACCTCAGTAGCAAATCTCACACATCTTGTGCAATGAATACATCTTGTCATTTGAGTTTTTATTAACGGGCCCATGTATTTTTCTTTTACTATTCTTTTATTTTCAACAAATCTCGATTTATCAACTCCATAATACATTGATTGATCTTGCAAATCACATTCTCCTCCCTGATCGCAAACTGGGCAATCAAGAGGGTGGTTGGCTAGCAGAAACTCCATCACACCTTTTCTCGCTTTTTCAACAAGTTCGGTATTTGTTTTTATATTCATTCCGTCTGTAGCTGGCATAGCGCAAGACGCAATTGGTTTTGCAGATTTTTCCATCTCTACAAGACACATTCTGCAATTTCCAGCTATAGATAATTTTTCGTGATAACAAAATCTTGGAATTTCAACATCAGCTAATTCACATGCCTGAAGCACTGTCATTCCTTTTGCAAATTCAATCTCTTTCCCGTTAATAGTTATTTTAGGCATTCTTGTTCTCCAAAAGATGTTGATCCACTAGATAGGGGTTGTTTGTTCTCTTCTTAATAAGAGGTTCTTCTCTACAACGACTTTCAATTTCTTTTCTAAAGTGCCTTAATAAACCTTGCACAGGCCAAGCAGATCCCTCGCCAAACGCACAAATTGTATGACCTTCTATCTGTTTTGTTACGTCAGAAAGTAAATCAATATCACTAAAAGTAGCTTTTCTTCTTACTACTCTATCTAATATTCTCCACATCCATCCCGCTCCTTCTCTGCATGGAGTACATTGACCACAACTTTCATGTTTATAAAACCTTGCTATTCTTGCCATACACTCCACAATGTCATGGTCTTTATTTATCACGACTATTCCTGCTGTGCCTAATCCACTTTTATTTTCTATCAAGGTGTCAAAATCCATTGTTATTGTATCGCATATTTTTTTTGATAATAATGGCATCGATGATCCACCAGGTATCACTGCCTGAAGATTTTCCCAACCCCCTATTACACCTCCAGCATGTTTCTCGATTAATTCTTTTAAAGGTATTCCCATTTCCTCCTCAACATTACATGGTGAATTAACATTACCGGAAATACAAAATATTTTTGTTCCAGTATTTTTTGGTTTACCTAAAGATGCAAACCATTTTCCACCTCTTCTTAAAATAGTTGGAACAACAGCTACAGTTTCGACATTGTTGACGATAGTCGGACAACCATATAGTCCTACTAAAGCTGGAAAAGGCGGTTTTAGTCTAGGTTGACCTTTGTTTCCTTCTATACTTTCTAGTAGTGCGGTTTCTTCCCCGCAAATATATGCACCAGCTCCATAGTGTATATGAATATCAAAATCCCATCCTGAGCCACATGAGTTTTTTCCTAAGTAGTTTTTTTTATAGGCTTGATCAATGGCTTCCTGTAGTCTTTTACCTTCATTAAAGTACTCTCCTCTAATATAAATATAACAAACATGTGCGTTTACCGCAAAACCAGCTATTAAACACCCTTCAATTAGTTTTTGTGGTTCAAATCTTAATATATCTCTATCTTTACAAGTTCCAGGTTCGGACTCGTCAGCATTAATTACTAAATAATGAGGTCTAGACCCAACTTCCTTTGGTGCAAACGACCACTTAAGCCCTGTAGAAAAACCAGCCCCACCCCTTCCTCTAAGTTCGGAGGTTTTTATCTCATCTATAATCCACTCTCTACCTTTTGAAATTATATTTTTAGTCTCTTTCCAATCATCTCTTTTAATTGCATTATCAATTTCCCAACCATAATCGTTGTATAAGTTTTTAAATATTTTATTTTCTTTTTTAAGCATGATTTTCCTCGTTAACTGTCTCTTTTTTTTCAGGGGCAGAACTTTTCCTTCCTCTATATGATCCAGGTTTTAGTGGTTTATCTTTTATTAAAGAATCTAAAATTTCTAAAGTTTTCTTTTCATCAAGATCTTCATAATAATCATTATTGATTTGGATCATTGGAGCACTGACACACGCACCCAAACATTCAACTTCCATCCATGAACAGTTACCATTTTTGGAGATCTCATTTTCATTAGGCGAAATTTTTTCTTTACAAAGCTTAACAATTTTACCAGCCCCGCGAATTAAACAAGGAGTTGTGGTACAAACTTGAACAAAATATTTTCCAACTGGTGCCAAGTTGTACATCGAATAAAAAGTTGCTACTTCGTAAACAGAAATGTATGGCATTGACAAAAGGTTAGCTATATATTTCATGGCTGAGAGAGGTATCCAATTATCGTTTTGTTTTTGAGCTAAATATAGAAAAGGCATTACAGCACTTTTTTTATTTTCCTTAGGATATCTTTCAAGTATTTCTTCGGCTTTTCTCAAATTTTCAGTAGAAAATTTAAACTCATTTGGTTGAACATCATGGACTTTTTTTAAACTCATCTATCCACCTCCCCAAAAACTATGTCCAAAGAACCTAATACAGCTGGTACATCAGCTAACATATGTCCCCGAATTAAGTAATCCATCGCCTGTAAATGAGAAAAACCTGGAGCTCTAATTTTACATCTATAGGGTTTATTGCTTCCATCTGAAATCAAATAGACACCAAACTCTCCCTTGGGTGCTTCGACAGCAGTGTAAACATCTCCTTTTGGAACTCTATACCCCTCCGTAAATAATTTAAAATGATGTATTAAAGCTTCCATTGACTGTTTCAAATCTCCTCTGCTAGGAGGGGATATTTTGCCATCGATAGATTTAACTGGTCCTTTTGGAAGCTTCTCTATACATTGTAAAATAATTTTAACACTCTCTCTCATTTCCTCAATTCTGCAAAGATATCGGTCATAACAATCTCCATTTTTTCCTACAGGAATTTTGAAATCAAGATCTTGATAAATCTCGTAAGGTTGAGATCTTCTTAAGTCCCAAGCAACACCTGAGCCTCTAAGCATTACTCCAGAAAAACTGTGATCTAAAGCCTCTTGTTTAGACACTATACCTATTTCAACATTTCTTTGTTTAAAAATTCTATTATCGGTCAACAAACTTTCTAAGTCGTCTATTATTTTTGGAAATGATTTACAAAATTTTTCAATATCTTCAATTAATTTTAAAGGTATATCTTGATGAACTCCTCCTGTTCTAAAATAATTAGCATGTAATCGTGATCCTGATGCCCTTTCGTAAAATGTCATTAGCGTTTCTCTTTCTTCAAAACCCCATAAAGAGGGAGTCAAAGCGCCTACATCAAGAGCTTGAGTAGTCACATTTAAAATGTGACTTAAAATTCTTCCTATTTCACAAAAAATTACTCTTATATATTTTGCTCGTATAGGGACCTCTATATTAAGCAATTTCTCTGCTGCTAACGCAAAAGCGTGTTCCTGGTTCATTGGTGCAACATAATCTAGTCTATCAAAATAAGGTAAAGCTTGCGTGTAGGTTTTTTGTTCTATTAACTTTTCTGTTCCTCTATGAAGCAATCCTATATGTGGGTCAGCTTTTTCAACTACCTCACCGTCTAATTCTAATATAAGTCTCAAAACACCGTGCGCTGCAGGATGTTGGGGCCCAAAATTCAAATTAAGTGATTTAGTTTTCTTTACCATTTTTTTCCTTTGTCTTTATTTCTTTAATATAATTTGTTCCCTCCCAAGGACTTTCAAAATCAAAATTTCTATAGTTTTGTTCAAGTTTAACTGGTTCGTAGATAACTTTTTTTTCTCTCTCGCTATATCTAACTTCGTTAAAGCC
>MDTG01108982.1_pt1 | contig 16193 bp, 14 predicted proteins | sample 811421 | NCBI WGS metagenome assembly MDTG01 (sample SAMN05326645, study PRJNA326480) | marine metagenome | isolation source: seawater | place: Pacific Ocean: South East | collected 2011 | reverse complement strand
TAAAAATAATGCAAATTTTGTACCCTTAACCCCTTTAAGTTTTTTAGAAAGAGCAAAAGATATATATCCAAATTATGAAGCATTAATTTATGAGGATCGAAAATATACTTGGAGTGAAATTTATAAAAGATGTATAAAATTTGCGAGTGCTTTATCTAAGATTGGTATAAAAAAAGGCGATACTGTTTCTTTTCTAACATTTAATACACCTGAAATTTTTGAGGCTCACTATTCAATTCCTATGTCAGGTGGAGTTTTAAATACAATTAATATCAGATTAGACGCTAAAACAATTTCTTATATTTTAGAACATAGTGAAGCCAAAGTTTTAGTTGTTGATAGGCAGTTACATGTTGAAGTTAAGAAAGCATTAAAATCATTAAAAGAGAAAATAACTATTATTGATATTAACGATAAGTATGCTGATCAGTCAAAATTAGAAAAAATTGGCGACTTAGAATATGAAGAATTTTTAAATACTGGAGATGAAAATTATAATTGGAAGTTACCAGAAGACGAATGGGAAGCCATATCTCTGAGTTATACATCTGGAACAACAGGAAATCCCAAAGGAGTAGTCTATCATCATAGAGGAGCATATTTAATGTCAACTGGTAGTGCAGCAGCTTGGAATATGCCAAATAGATTAAATTTTTTAACTATCGTACCAATGTTTCATTGTAATGGTTGGTGCTATCCCTGGACAGTTCCTATGCTTAATGGTCGAACAATTTGTTTGCGTAATATTGATATAAAAAAAATATTTGAACTTATTGATAAATACAATATCACACACTTTGGCGGTGCACCTATAGTATTGAATATGATCACAGGAGCTCCTGAAAGTGATAGAAAAAAGTTAAAGCATAAGGTTTATGTTTTAACTGCAGGCGCACCACCTCCAAGTATAATTTTTAAAAAAATGAAAAATCTTGGATTCGAAGTAATGCATGTATATGGATTAACAGAAACCTATGGTCATGTTACTCAATGCGCTTGGAATGATGATTGGAATGAATTTGATGAAGAAAAACAAAATGAAATAAAAGCAAGACAAGGAGTAAGGTACCCTAATACTGAAGGAATAACAGTTATGAATCCAGAAACTATGAAAGAAGTTCCTAAAGATGGGAAAACAATTGGTGAAATTATGATTAGAGGAAATGTTGTTATGAAAGGTTATTTCAAAGATAAAGAAGCAACTGATAAATCTATGGAAGGTGGCTGGTTTCACTCAGGTGATTTAGCTGTAATGCATCCAGATGGATATGTTAAGATTCAAGATAGGTCTAAAGACATAATTATATCTGGGGGTGAAAATATATCTTCAATTGAAATTGAAAATACTTTATCAAAACATCCTTCTGTTTCAATCGCTGCTGTAGTTGCAAAACCTGATGAAAAATGGGGAGAAGTTCCTTGTGCATTTATAGAAACGGTAAAAAACAAACCTATAACAGAAAAAGAGCTAATAGCTTTTTGCAAAGAAACACTAGCAAATTTTAAAGTACCAAAAAAAATAGAATTTTGTGATCTTCCAAAAACATCAACAGGAAAAATTCAAAAATTTGAACTTAGAAAAAAAGCCAAGAACTTAAGTTAATTATATATGTCGAAAATATCTATAGATTTAATATGGAAACTAGGTGAAGGTAAAATGACCTCAAATAACTATTCTAATCAGCATGAAATTACTTTTACACCTAATATGAAAATTATTGGTGATTCAGCCCCAGATTGGAGAGGTAATGAGCTTAATACCAATCCTGAGCAAACATTAGCTGCTTCTCTAAGCAGCTGTCATATGATGACATTCTTAGCATTAGCTGCAAAAATGAATTGGCCTGTATTAAGCTATAAAGATAACGCAATAGCAACTCTAGGAAAAAATTCTAAAGGTCAAATGTCAGTTATTAAACTAGAGTTGAATCCTAAAGTTGAATTTTCAGGTAGTTTTAAAGTAGATAAAATTGAAATGAAAAAAGTTCAAGATAGGGCTCATAGGTATTGTTTTATTGCTAACTCATTATCAGACGAAGTGAAAGTTTTTATTAACTGAGATTATATGAATACTAATAAAAATAATGGAATTTTGAAAAGATCAGTAAAGTCTGATGGTATTCTACGTCTGACTTTATCTAATCCTAAAAACCACAATGCTTTATCTGAAGAAATGATGCTTAACATTCAATCTGAGCTCGACGACTCCATTGGTAACAATCAAATAAGAATAATAATTATCTCAGCAGAAGGACCAACTTTTTCCGCTGGTCATGATTTAAAGGAATTAACTCGTGGTCGTCAAAATCCTGATAAAGGAAGAAAATATTTTGAAATGATAATGAAAAAATGCTCAAAATTAATGCAATCAATAGTTAATAATCCAAAACCAGTTATTGCAGAAGTCGCCGGAACTGCCACAGCAGCAGGCTGTCAACTAGTTGCCAGTTGTGATTTAGCATACGCTGGTAAATCAGCTAGATTTGCTACTCCAGGAGTAAATATTGGGCTATTTTGTTCTACTCCAATGGTAGCGGTATCTAGAAATATTTCTAATAAACATTCTATGGAGATGCTTTTAACTGGAGATTTAATTACATCAAAAAAGGCAGTTGAGATTGGATTAATAAACGAAATGGTTGATGATGATTTACTCCAGGATCTGGTAATAAGCAAAGCATTAAAGATATCAAAAAAATCAGCTATGACTTTAAAGATTGGCAAAGAAGCTTTTTATAAGCAAATAGATATGACTTTATCTGAAGCTTACGATTATGCCTCAAATATTATGGTTGAAAATATGTTAAAATTTGATGCCGAAGAGGGTATAGACGCTTTTATAAATAAACGCAGCCCTAATTGGCAAGACAAATAGTATTTAACTTAATAAATTAACACCAAGGAAATTATTTGATTATAGATATAGATAAAACAAAAATTTTTGTTTCGGATGCTGGTAAATCTTTTGATAAAAATAAGCATACAATTATATTAATACACGGAAGTGGACTTTCTCATATTGTATGGTCTTTAAGTGTACAATATCTATCAAATCAAAATTATAATGTATTAGCTTTAGATTTACCTGGTCATGGAAATTCCCAAGGAGAAAGTTTAAAATCAATAGAAGAAATAGCTGAGTGGGTGGATAAGATTGTAAAAAAAATTAAAATAGAAAATTTTTCAATATTAGGACACTCGCAAGGATGTCTAGTAGCTTTAGAATATGTCTCAAAATATCCAAAAAAAGTTAAAAAGTTAATTTTTGTTGGAGGATCATACGAAATACCAGTAAATCAAGATCTTATTGATCTTGCTAAATCTGGTAGCGTAAAAGCTCTTAGTCTAATGATGAAATGGGGTTATGGTGACTCAAAAAGATTTATTGGAGGCAATCCAGTTCAAAAAATAATAAATTCTTCAAGAGAGGTTAGTGAAATTTTAGCTATTGATTTAGTAGCATGTAACAATTACAAAAATGGTATTAATGCAGCTAAAAAGATCCATTGTCCAACTTTATTTATATTTGGTGAAATTGATAAAATGATAACTCTGGATAAAGGTAAAAAATTTTCAAACTTAATTCCAAATTCAGAAATACATGTGATAAATAATTGCGGGCATATGATAATGCTTGAAAATGCTTTTGAAATGAGAGAGAAAGTTGCTGAATTTTTAAAAAAATGAAAAAGTTTATAATTTCTAAAAGTAGAAGACTTAAAAGTACACCTTTTACATCTAGATTAGAGAATTATGGTGTTACTGGATATACGATGTATAATCATATGCTTCTACCTACGTTTTTTAAGTCTTTAGAGGAGGAGTATAAGCACCTAAAAAAAGATGTTCAGTTATGGGATGTATCTGTACAAAGAGAAATAGAAATTAATGGAAAAGACTCTTATAAATTAATCCAATTAATGACTTGCAGAGATTTATCAAAAGCAAAGACTAATAAATGTTATTATGTCCCTCTAGTAGATAAAGAGGGAAACATGGTTAATGATCCTTTAGTTATGAAATTTGAAGGCACTAAATGGAGAGTTTGTATTGCTGATTCAGATGTATTGCTTTTTGCAAAAGGAATAGCTGGTGCATCTAATTTGGATGTAGATATAAGTGAAACAAATATTTCTACTTTAGCAGTTCAAGGCCCTAAATCTGACAGCCTTATGAAAAAGATTTTTGGAAAAAAAATTTTAGATTTGAAATTCTTTAACTTTAATTATTTTGACTTTCAAGGTGTTAGTTATGTTATATCAAAATCAGGATTTTCAAAACAAGGTGGTTATGAAATACATATAGAAGATTTAAATTCTGGACTTAATCTTTATGATTATTTCATTACTCAAGGAAGAGAGTTTAATCTTAAACCTGGATGTCCTAATCAAATTGAGAGAATTGAAGCAGGATTACTTTCTTACGGAAACGATATGGATAATAAAGATAATCCTTATGAATGTGGATTTGAAAATTATGTAAACTTAGAGTCTGATATTAATTTTTTAGGAAGAGGCTCATTAGAGAATATTAAGTCAAAAGGCATAAAAAGAAAATTGATGGGTGTTAAAATTGATATTAATGAGATAAACCTTACAAAAGAAGAAAAACTTTATAATGGAAAAGATGAAGAAGTTGGTTTTTTAAGATCTGCAACTTTTTCACCTAAGTTTAATAAAGTAATAGGAATTGCCATGATTAATAAAGCTTATTGTAAAGAGTCAGAAGATTTTAATATTAACATTAATAGTAATACAGTTTCAGGAAAAGTTTGCAATTTACCATTCGCTTAATTTTATGAAAAAAGCAAAAATTTATATTCCAACAAAAACAGCCATGCAATCAGGTAGAGGTAAATTAAAAAATTGGATTTTAGAATTTGAAACGAAAGACCCTTCAACAAACCCTTTGATGGGGTGGGAGTCATCTGATGATACTTTAGGAGAAATAAAATTAAAATTTTCAAGTAAAGAAAAAGCTATTGATTACGCTAAATCAAACAATTTAGAGTTTACAGTAATTGAACCTAAACCTAGAAAATTTACACTTAAATCTTATGCAGATAATTTTACTAAAAACTAGATATGTGGCGTAGTTTTTTTACAGATAAAAAATGGCTACTTTGGTCTTGGGGTGGATTCTTATTTATTATTTTATCATTACTCTCACAAACTTGGATCGATGTTAAAATAAATGAATGGTATAAAGGTTTTTACGATCTTCTTCAAAAAGCTCCTGAAAGAGATATTTCTGAATTTTATGAAGGAATATTGATGTTTATGAAATTAGCTATTCCCTATGTAATTATTTATACAATAACAAATTATTTTACGCGACTTTGGGCTTTTCGTTGGAGAGAGGCAATGACTTTTTCATATATGCCTTATTGGAGGGCCGTGGATGCTAAAGTTGAAGGGGCTTCTCAAAGAATACAAGAAGATTGTATGAATTTTGCTAAAATTGTCGAAAGTCTAGGTTTACAAGTTGTAAGAGCCATTATGTTATTAATAGCATTTATACCGATTTTATGGGGTTTATCTTCTAATGTTGTAATACCTTTTTTTAAAGATATTAGTGGTTCTCTTGTTTGGGTTTCTTTAACTGCGAGTTTGGGAGGCCTTGTAATAAGTTGGATAGTGGGGATAAAGTTACCTGGTCTAGAATATAACAACCAGAAAGTTGAGGCTGCTTTCAGAAAAGAATTAGTTTACGGAGAGGATGATAGAGATAATTATGTTCGTCCTCCTACAATACTTCAGCTTTTTACTGGAATAAAATTTAATTATCATAGATTATTCTTACATTACGGTTACTTTGATCTATGGCTAATCATGTACAATCAATCAATGATAATTGTTCCTTATTTATTAATGGGTCCCGGACTTTTTACAGGAGCAATGACACTAGGAGTATTAATACAAACATCTAGTGCATTTAGAGAAGTTCAAGGTAGTTTTTCTTTGTTTCTACAAAATTGGACTAGAATTACTGAATTACGATCAATCTATAAGCGTTTAATGGAATTTGAACAAGCCATTAATTTCCAAAAAAAAATAAAAAGACCGAAAAAGTCTGACGTTAGAGTTTAATGGAACTTTATCTTAAACTTATAGACGTTCTACTCCCAGTTTTTTTTATCATGGGAGTTGGTTATTATTTGGGTAAAAAAGATCCAAATTTTAATACTAAGTTTATAACTGATTTAGCTGGAACTATTGGAACTCCAGCAATGATTTTTTATACAATAACAACAACAGGCGTAACTTTAGATATTTTTATTACTTATTTTATTTATGCTTTAATTATAATAAGTGCCTTTGCAATTTTAGGAATAATTTTTTTATTAATTCTTAATAAAGATCCAATTACAGAATTGCCTCCTTTAATTTTACCAAATACAGGAAATATGGGAATACCTATTTGTTTATTTGCATATGGTACAGCAGGTTTAGGTGTTGCATCAGCCATTGCTTCAGTAATAATTTTGCTTCATTTCACTTTAGGAATTTTACTAGCCAGTAAAAAATTTTCTTTTTCTATTTTAATAAAAAATGGCCCTATATATGGGATTATAATATCTGTTTTGTTTCTTTATTTTGAATGGGACGTTCCTGGTTATTTAGAAAACACTACATTTTTATTAACCTATGCCACTATATTTCTTGTTCTTATGTCCCTAGGTATTGCATTAACCCGTCTAAAAGTTATTTCCTGGGCTCATGCAACTATCCTTGGTCTTGTTAGAGTTATACTAGGTCCCGTAATAGGATTTATCTTAATAAAAGTTTTAGATTTATCTGGCTATATGGCTGGAGTTCTGCTTATACAGTCGTCAATGCCTAGTGCTATTCTTACTTATCTAGTTGGATCTATGTACTCAGAGAAGAGGGTAGTTGATAATATTGCTAGCGTAATTGTTTCTTCCACTTTACTTTCTTTTATAAGCGTTCCTATAGTTGTCTTTTTGGCTTTGAAGTATTTTAGTTAGAATAAATATTAATATTTTACTTTAAAAACATTTGTTAAATCATTGATTTTATTAAGTTTTTTAATATTTATTTAATAATACTAGAAAGATTGAGGAGTAAGGAAAGTAAGCAATCAAAAGTTTAGTAAAATCAAGCTTTTTAGAAGCTTCTAGAATCCTTGTATATCAATATTTTAAGAGCATTGCAGTATAGGAATATGCCATTTAAACGGCCATAGATGGTGTTATTTTTGATGATAATGACAAAAGGCTGCAACTATTAGGAGAAAATATGAATTAATCTTAATAATATTGAATATCGACTAGAATGCTTGTTATTGTTGACTTTTTTGACTATTTGGATCGTATTTTGCATGATTTTTTGATCCTTTATTTGGCCCAACAAAAATTAAAGTCCATGCTGGTTTTATTTCATTAATCTTAAGACTATGTCTATCAGTAGATCTTCTAAACCCCATATAACCTGGTTTTCTATTAAAAGTCCCTTTTTCCGTAGTTTCTACATAACCACCAGCTAAAATTACCGTAAAATATGACCAATAATGATCATGGAGATCACCTCTATCGCTTTTGAGGATTTTATGAATAAAAATATTAAAAGGAAACCATTTAGGCCTTTTTCTAAAAAGAGGATAGTACCTAATCATAAAAGGTTCAGCCGTATTATAGTCTGGCCAGCTAGGACCTCTATCCATAATAGTTCTTTTTCTATCTTTAAACATCTTCAACAGAATTTAATATTTATAATTCAAATCTCAAACTATTTTTTTTTTCATTTCAATTTCAAGTTGACAAGTTATTTTAAGTATTGTATATTTCCGATAATTAATGGTTATCGGAAAATACAATGAATGATTTAGTTTCAGACATAAAAAGCCTTGAACAAGAAACTTTAAAAAATCTTAAAAGATCTAAAGCCTCTAATACTTTAAAAGCATATCAGTCTGACTATAAAGACTTTGGGGTTTTTTGCCTGAAAAATGGTTTTTCTCCTATGCCTTCAGATCCAAAAGTACTTGCATTATATTTAACCCATTTATCTAAAAACTCTAAATTTAGTACTTTAAAAAGGAGGATAGCTTCTATAAGCGTAGTACATAAGCTTAAAGGGCATTATATTGACACCAAACATCCTATAATTGTTGAAAATTTAATGGGAATTAAAAGGGTTAAGGGTATAAATCAAAAAGCTAAAAAACCTATATTAATCAGTAATTTAAAACAAATAATTAAAGTAATTAATCAATCTGAAGAAAAATATACTAAAAAACTTAGAGACAAATCGTTACTTTTGATAGGTTTTTCAGGTGGTTTTAGAAGAAGTGAGCTAGTATCCATCGAGATTGAAGACATTGAATTTGTTAGTGAAGGTGTAAAGATATTTATAAGGAGGTCCAAAACAGACCAATCAGGAGAAGGTATGATTAAAGCTATACCCTATTTTGAAAATGAAGAATTTTGCCCAGTAAAAAACCTTAAACTCTGGATTACACAATCAAACATAAAATCAGGAAAAATATTTAATATATCGGATAAAAGCGTAGTTTTAATCATAAAAAAATATGTAGAATTAGCAGGCTTAGATCCAAAAAGGTACGCAGGACATAGTTTAAGATCTGGTTTTGCAACATCTACAGCTGAATCAGGTGCTGAAGAAAGAAGTATAATGGCAATGACAGGTCACAAAACCACTCAAATGGTTAGAAGATATATTAAAGAAGCAAATCTTTTCAAGAACAATGCGTTAAATAAAATTAAAATTTAGTGATTTTTAAAAATTCCTATTAATTTAAAATAAAATAATGTTATTTTACACTTTATATAGTCAAAGTAATAAATAGTATTTTTATCAGGCTCATTTAATAGTCCATCAAATTTATTATCAGATAATAAATAGTGTTTTTTAAAAAATTTAATACTTATCCCCCACTTTAGTAGAAATGTCTTTGCACCGTTATTCCAAGCTTTTTTTCTTAAGGAGATCGAAGAGAAGTGATAGACTCTAGATTTTCCTAAACCTTTAAAGAGTCTTACGCCAATTTTCCACAATTTCATGTTGAAATCTGGATCAGATCCTAACCCTGGGCTAAATTCTTCGCTAAAACCACCAACTTTATTCCATGTTGACAATGGTATAAGAGATGGCTGCCAATGTGTTCCTTGAAAATCATGAAATTTGATTTTAGGTAGTTCAGTTAATAATTTATTTTCATTAAAATTTTTATATGTAGTGCCACAATCTAAGTTTATATATGATTTAAAAGGTTGAACCATAGTGCCTGATAGAAAAAAATTATCAGATTTACTTAATTTCATTAATTCATCATAAAAAACTGAATCCCAATCAGGACAAAAATACATATCATCATGTGCTAAAACTATATATTTCGTTTTAGCTAATTTTACAGCTTCATTAAAACCAGTACAAACACCGGAATTTTCCTTTGAATATGAGAATAAATATCCATTATCTTTTACAAATTTTAATGTTCCATCTGTTCCTTCGTTAATGTGTATTATAATTTCATGATTTAACTTTGAATTTTTTTTTAGACTATTAAGGCAGAGTTTTAGATAGTCTAAATTGTTAAAAGTAGGAATAATTACTGAAAACATTATTTATTCCAAAGGAACTTTCTCTTGTTGTTGATTTGTAATGTTTTATTTATAATAAATTCAGCAACTAATGTTGAATTAAAATATTTGGTATATTTTCTTTTTCCATTTCTCCCTATAGATCTTCTTAATTTTTCATCTTTAGATAATTTCATTATTTTTTCAGATAAATCACTAATATTCTTATAAAATATCATTTCATTTTTATTAAAAAAATCAGAATATTGAGTCTTTTCATCTATCAAAGTTACTAAACCATTTCCAATTATCTGAGTAATTCGATCACTACTATAATATTTGATAGGCTCACCTCTACTTAAATTTAATCCCATTTTTGAATTTGAAACTGTTTTAAAGTAGTTATCAGCCCATATAGGCTGAATATTATTTACGCCATAAATATCAAATTTAACATTTTTTGTATTATCAATTAATCTTTTTATAAAACTTGCCCTATCGTCATTTTTTCCTGATTTTAGTACGCCTCTATGGACACCGTGACTAAGAGCAAAAAAAACATCCATATTACAATCATTCTTGAAGTTATCTAGAGTTTCAAAAGATGGGTCTGAAGGGTTAGGAATAAAAAAATTATTTGTGGTTTTTGGCATAAAATTAAGCGCATCTGGACTTGTAGTTAAAAAGTTAGCTTCGATAAACTGAGTTTTATCTAAAATACGATTTTTATTTCTTTCAAAATCAGGTCCATTTTTATTAAGGGGATCTAAAAACCATTGCGAGATTTTAAGTTCAGGATAATCATCTTTAAGCTCACCTAATGTCTGCGGTGATATTAAATCAGCATGTCCCATTATTATTAAATCAGGTTTATAGTTGTAACAAGTTTTTCTTAATTTATCATTTAGTGTTTTTGCCCCTGAGATATCTTTATAATTCTTATAGTATTTTTGAATATCCCTATCACTAAATTCAAGAATACTATGACCGAGCCTTATAAATCCATTATTCAATCTTCTACCTGTATTAAAATATAATCTTCCATCATGTCTCTCATTAAAATTGGTTATATGTAAAATTCTTAATTTCTTCTTAACTAAACCTGTATTAAATTTTGAAATACTATGAAATTTCTTATCTCGAAAAGAATCAATCAAAGATGATACGTATTTATGTGTTAGATAGAAATTTTTATTTGAAAGGTCCTGCAATTCTTTTCTCATTTTCTTATTTGAAATTAATTCTTCTATTTTTTTAGATAAACTTTTAATATTTAATCTATTTAAAATAACACCATTAGTAATTGTTTCTGGAAGCCCCCCTCTATTACTAATAATTACGGCACATCCATTTGATGCTGCTTCTAAACTTGTTCTGCCAAAAGGTTCCTCCCATCTTGAACAAACAACGGCAATACTTGTTTTTTTATAAATATCTAAAACTTTTTTATGATTTAAAAAACCTAACTTTTTTAGATTTTTATGATGGAAATCAATCTTATCTCTTTGTTCATCACCTATAACAAAAGCTTTCCAATCATTATGTTTTTTTAAAACCTTTAAAATTGAAGATCCAAATAAATCATAGCCCTTGGATCTATTAAGCTTACCTACAAAAGTTATCCATTTTTTTTTTTTATTTAAATTCACTTTAGCTTTATTTGCTGATTGAAATACAACTAGAAGTTTTTCACTATTAATAAACTTGTTATGCATTCCTTCCAAAAATCTTTTTCTTGACCAATTGCTATTGAATATAATTTTATAGCATGATTTAAGTAAAAAAATTCTATCTGCAATTGACTTTGATCCAGTCATCGTTAAAGGATCATTATGAAAATAAAGGGCAAAATTTCTTTCATCTAAATTTTCAACAAGATATTTTAAATAATTAGGCCTATTATGAATCTCTATTAAGTCAGAATTATTTGATTTCTCTATCTTAATAAATTCATCAACATATTTTTTACTTTGACTTCTAAAGAATCTCTTTTTTAAAAAAATATTTCTATACTTTAAATTAAAAGTGTCCTTAAAGTTAGTGTTTCCAAAAATTGTAATATTTTTTTTGTACTTGCTTAGCTTGGTTGTGTCATTAACAAATAATGATACGGCTCCTGGATATGTGGGTGAAAAATTTTCTTTATACGGTAATAGTATTGATATTTTCATATTTTCATATTTTTAATTTTTTTCCTTAATGTCCTATCTTTCTTTATATAATATTCTCTAGAAATTGCTTTATTTTTTGAGTCTAGTTTTTCCTTGTAAATCAATCTCCACTTTCTTCCTCTTGTAAATTTTGCTCCTTTTCCAGAATTATGTAATTTGATTCTATTTGATAAATTGTTGGTATACCCCACATAGGTGACCGGTTTTTTTTCCAATGATTTGAGCATATAAACAAAATAGCTCATTTAAATACTTATACTTTAAAATGTGTGTATTTGATGTTCAGATAATCTTTGATGGCCATTGATCCGCCTTCTCTACCATAACCTGTTTGTTTGATTCCACCAAAAGGTGCTTCTGCAAGAGCGACTACAGGTGTATTAACAGCTACAGTACCTGTTTCCATTAATTCTGAAGCTTTGTGAGCTTTTTTCATATTGTTAGTATAAATATAACTAGCTAAACCTAGAATATTATTATTCGCTCTTTTCACAACTTCATCAAAATCTTTAAACGAAAGAATGGGAACTAATGGTCCAAAAGGTTCTTCTTTTATAATTGTAAAATTGTCTTTGACTTCATCAAAAATGGTAGGTTCATAATAATAGCCCTTATTAAATCCTGCAGGCCTTTTCCCGCCATAAAGAACTTTTGCACCTTCTTTTTTTGTAATTTCAACAAGATTCTCGATTTCATCGAGTCTTTTTTTAGTAGTTAAAGGACCTAAAATAGTATCTTTGTTCATTCCATTACCTATTTTCAATTTTTTTGTTTTTTCTACCATTAATTTCGTAAATTCATTTTTTTTACTTTCATGAATATAAAATCTGCTTGGTGATATACATACCTGGCCATTGTTTCTAAATTTTGCAAAGATAGCCATATCAGTAACTTCATTTAAATCTACATCATCAAAAACTATAAATGGTGAATGTCCGCTAAGTTCCATGGTAACACGTTGAACTTTATCTGCTGCTTTTTTAAGAATTAATTTTCCCACTCTAGTTGATCCTGTGATTGATACTTTTTTTATTATATCTGAAGAAAGTAGTTGGTCAGAAATATACGCTGGATCTCCTGATAACAAATTTATCACTCCTGGAGGGACTCCAGACTCTCTGCAAATATCAACTAATTCCATAATGCTTCCAGGTGTTATTACATCAGGTTTAACGATTACGGAGCAGCCAGCAGCTAAAGCAGTTGATATTTTTCTAGAAGCTAAAATGACAGGAAAATTCCATGGGATTAACGCTGCAACAACACCAACTGGCTGATAATAAACATTTATTGTTGTATTTGGAAATCTACTTTCTAAAGTTTCTCCATAAATTCTTTTGGTTTCTTCTGAATTCCATTCAAATATATCAGCTGCTCCACCCACCTCACCTAATCCTTCGGCAAGCGGTTTTCCAACCTCTAATGTCATCCATTTTGATAGAGCATCTGATTTTTTTCTAATTAGTTCTGATATTCTTCTTATTATTTTAGCTCTTTCCCACGGTGAAGTATTTTTCCAAACTTCTAAACCTTTTTCTGCAGATTTAAGTGCTTCTTCTATGTCTTTTTTATTTGCCTTTGAGGCTTTTCCAATAATTTCTTCATTTGCAGGATTAATTACTTCGTATGTCTCACCACTTGAAGATTTTTGCCATTTACCGTTTATAAATTGACCAAACTTATCGTACATTTTAATTATAATTTTATTATCATAGATTTATCAATTTTTTTATCAAAAAAATCAATAATATTTTTTATAGTCTCAATTCCCATTCGAGAAGTACATTCATTGGTAAAAGTTGCCGAATGTGGGCTTAAAATAACTCTAGTATTTTTTAAAAGAGGATTTGTTTTTTCAATTGGCTCTTTCTCAAAAACATCTAAACCTGCTCCAAATATAAGTCCTTCATTAAGAGCTTTGTCAAGCTCTACTTCATTAATTATTCCTCCTCTAGCAGTATTTATTATAACTGCATTTTTTTTCATTATTTTTAATCTTGAATAATTAATCAAATTTTTAGTTTCAGTTGTTAAAGGCATATGCAACGAAAGAAAATCCGATGTTTTTAATCCTTCTTCAAATGAATCAATTTTATTTCCTCCAAAAGATTTAATGGTTTTTTCATCTACATATGGATCATAAATATTTACTTTCATCTCAAAGCTTTTGCATCTCTTTATAAGAGCTTTACCTATTCTTCCAAAGCCTGCGATCATAATTTCTTTATTGTATAATTCACAAGTTATAATTTGGTCTGAATTACTTTTAAAATTACCCAGGCGAACTTCATTATCGTACTTATTGACTGATTTAGTAATTGACAGAATCATTGCTAAAACATGCTCAGCAACACTGACTGCATTTGCTGTTGCTGTTATTAATAGTGAAATGTTATTTTCCTTTAAATATTTTAAATCAACATTATCATATCCTACCCCATGTCTTGAGATAGCTTTTAATTTTTTACAATGAGTTAAGACCTTTGAAGATAATTTTGATATCTTTAAAGTACAAGCATCAAAATCAGGTAGTTTATTTATTAAATTTTTTTCTGAAGTATCTTCTATGATTTCATATTTATAGTTAGAATTATTTTTCAATAGCTTGATTCCATCTTGATGAATTCCTTCTATTATAGCAATTTTATACATAATAATTATTGGCGGTCCCACGGGGATTCGAACCCCGATTGGGTGATTGAAAACCACCTGTCCTAACCCTTAGACGATGGGACCACTTTTGTGTTGTTCTTATTAACAGAAATATCATCGATAATAAACTCCACATTTTTTCGACCTTTCCATTCATTAAGACTCAATTTACCTGCAATGTTAAAGGTCTTATTGTCTTTTTTTAACAGATACGGTCCAATATTATTATCAACAGCGTTAAAGGCAATTGCATTGAGTGTAGAGCCATCAGGGGCTAACAAAATCGATTTGATGTGCTTTTCACCAACTATTTTTGAATTAATTGCTTTAACATTATCTATGGCAAACTTTGGCTCGGGATTACCTGAGCCAAAAGGACCTAAATGATCTATTTTGTTAAAAAAATTTAAATTTAGTGCTGAAGCAGAGATTTCACTATCTATATGTAATATTTTTTGTTCTGCGTAATTTAAATTTAAATTTTTGAATTTTTTAATTATATAATTTTTAAATTCTTGGAATTTGGATAGTTCTATAGAAAATCCTCCTGCCATCTTATGCCCTCCACCTTTGATTAGTATATTATTTTGAACTGCAGATATTATTACTGCTCCAATGTCAAATCCAAATATTGATCTAGCAGAAGCTTTACCAATATTATTATTTATTGAAATTATGATAGTTGGTTTATTAAATTTTTCTTTAATTCTAGATGCAACTATTCCAATAACACCTTCATGCCAGTTTTCTCCTTTAATAACAAGGACTGGATCATTTAGATTATCTTTAACATTGTTCAAAACACTGTTGAGTAAATCTTTTTCTAAAATTTGTCTTTCTTTATTAAAAGAATTTAATTCAGAAGCTAAACGAAATGACTCCTTTGGATCAATATTGAGTAATAAATTTGCACCATGTGAACATTTTCCAACTCTACCGCCAGCATTTATTCTTGGTCCTATTACATATCCCATATGATAAGTTGTTGGATTAGATTCAATTTTACATATATCTAGTAAAGTTTTTAATCCTAGATTTTTTTTAGATTTAAGTATTTTTAAACCTTGTTTAACTATTGCTCTATTAACTCCTATTAAAGGAACTACATCGCAAATAGTTCCCAATGAAACCAAATCTAGATAAAATAGTAAATCAGGTTCTTTAATATTATTTTTTTCAAACCATTTTTGAGTTCTCAACTCCCTATTAAGAGCAACTAAAAACATAAAACAAACTCCAGCAGCACATAAATAGTTAAGTTCAGATTTATCATCAATTCTATTTGGATTAATCAAAGAATGAGCTTCGGGTAATTTAGTAGTAGATTGATGATGATCTAGCACAAGAACATCAATGTCATTCTGTTTAGCAAAATTAATGGGTTCAAATGACAATGTTCCACAATCAACAGTAAAAATTAATTTTACAAAATTATTAATAAGTTTTTCAAATCCTTTTTTAGTTGGACCATAACCTTCAGATTTTCTATCTGGTATATATATTTCATAAGAAGTTTTAATTTCATCAAAATATTTACCAAGTAAAGCAGTTGATGTTGCTCCATCAACATCATAGTCACCAAAGATTCCTATTTTTTCATTATTAGATATAGCTTTGACTGTTCTTTTTATAGCCTTATCCATATCTTTAAGGATGTTTGGGTTTGGTAAAATATTTTTGATTGCTGGATTTAAAAAAGTATTTATTTCCTCTCTTTTAATTTTTCTTATAGCAAGAAGCTTCGATGTTATTTCATCTAAAAAGTAATTGGACTTAATAAAATCTATGTCCTCAGAACTAAATTTTCT
>MDTG01032571.1_pt1 | contig 16193 bp, 12 predicted proteins | sample 811421 | NCBI WGS metagenome assembly MDTG01 (sample SAMN05326645, study PRJNA326480) | marine metagenome | isolation source: seawater | place: Pacific Ocean: South East | collected 2011 | reverse complement strand
CTTTACATTTTCAATTTTCAATTCATCAATTTCTTTTTTGTTAGCAGTATTTCGTGTCTCTGAATTTGCTAATTCTTGCGTAAGATGATTTATTGTGACATTAGCGGCATCTAGTCTATTGGTTTTATCCTCTAACTCCCTATCAGTTTTAGATAATTGTTCTCCTTGCGCACCATTTAGTGTATTAAGTTTCACTAGACTACACCGAATATTACTATTCGCTTTATTTAATTTCGCCATTTGTAGTCTCAAAGAGGTTACTTCATCTGTTAATTTGGCAACTTGTTGTTGATATAAAACAGTCGTTTGTTTTAGTGTAGCATTTTCTCTGGTTGCAGCAAGGCATTCACTTTGTACAAGATCTAACTTCTCTGCTTGACTTCGAATAAAACCTTGAGCTGCATTAGTTATTGCATTTCCACCAAGTCCTTCACTTGAGGTTTCAACTCCATATCTACGTTGATATCCATCATTAAGTACCATTAAACCGTGCATAATTATAGATCCTATTGTTTATTTAATAATATAATTATAACATAATTTTTATTTAAATTATTATTATAATTTTTTTAAATTTTTTATTTGTTAAATTAACATCGTAAAATTTAGTTATTTATGTCATTTTTAAAAAATTATTAGATCTTAGTATAATTTTCCTAGTCTTTAAAAGTGTTATCTAAATCCTGAAGAATGCCTAATCCGGTTGCAATATTTTTTTCTACCTTCCATTTTGCAAATGATAATTGGAGCGCTCTCTCATCGGGTAATTTTCTAAGTGTTGCATTAATTTCTTTTAATTGATTTGTAGAGAGCTTCGATCGAACAAATTGTTCATTTGGAGAGAGTTCTCGAAGTGGATTTTCGCGGTTTTTAAAGGAATTGAGGACTGAAACGATCATATTTACAGATTTTTGCATGTTATAGCTGTTTCTTTTTTTTTGATAGTTTTGATCTGTTATTGCTGCTCCCATTTCTTGCTTCAGTGCTGGAACTGTCTTAAATGTTTCATATGGTCCACTAGCAGCTCTTTGCATTGCAGCCCATTCCATCGTGCTGGTGTACTTTTGTCCATATTCATTTGATTGATCTATCTCAAGCCTTTTTAATTGCGTACGTTTACTAATAGGAGCTAAAATATCTTGATGTATCTTTTGAGCTAAGGGTAGCTCTAAGATGTTTCTTATTTGCTCATTGAGGGTATCAAAAAAATTATTATGGGCTTCTTCTGTAGCTAAGTTCTTGGCGATTTCTCCCTGTAAACGTCCTATTGATCCTTTTTGCGTTATTCTATCAAGTTTAGCATCCGCTTTTCCTCGAAGCGCTTCCAACTCTTCTAAAGGCGTGCTGTTTAATTCTTGATCACCCTCCTCAGCTACAGATAATGCATTCAAAATGTCATTTTTATGCTCTTGAAGAGTGATAAAAGTGGCGAGTTTTTGCATTTGCTGATCTAGTGTATTATTGCGTAACGTTTCGTGCATAAATGACGAGTCGCTAAGCATTTCTCTTTGATCTTCAGTCGCATCCATAGTTAAATAGCTTACAAACAGTAATGGATCTTCAATGATTGAGAGCACTAGGCTGGCTTTTGAGCTGAAGCCAAAATACTTATAAAAAAAGATAGTCTTTGGGGATTCAGAGCTACTTGATGAGTGTCTAGGGATGCGCAGTAGCTTGTTTATTTGAAAGTGGGTGCTCAATTGCTCTCTTGTGGGTTTTTTGTTTATTTCTATATTTTTGGTGCTATAGGCTTTTAGTTTCTGTAGTGAGCCCTTAAATATTTCATCTAGGTTTGGATCTTTTAATGTGCTTTTCATGCTGTCTGGACCGTTTCCAAAACACCTTTCTTCGGGTGTATTTCTCGTAGTCCATACCATCACATTTTCAGGTAAATTACGCATTTTTTCTTCAAAGCTATCAAATGATTTGTTTAAATCTGGATTATCTAGAACCTCTAATATCCTTACAAATTCTTGGAATTTATCAGGGCTAATATCCTCTTGTTCAGTCGATAGTGACGTGAGAAACTCTAAGAGTTTGCCTAACTCATCAACAATGCCATATAAGTTAGCTGCGCGCTTTTCAATTTTTTGTGTTAAAGGCTCTAATTCTTTATTTAGACCCTCGATGGTTGCTTCTGCTATAGAGTCAATAGACGCACTATAATGAGAGTTTTTAAGAATTAGCTCTCCTGCATTCTTTGTTGAAGGCTCTATAAATTGCGTTACTTCTCTCCCTTTAAGCGAAGCCAAGGGGATTATTTGCGCTCGAGGTTTATGCACAAGCTCACTAAGATCGGCAACACCAACTGGAGAGTTATTTGTTCCAGCTGTACCCACTATAGCTCCACTTATACTATTAGTTACTATTTCATTATTTATGGTTTCCATTACACCTTCAGCAAATTTTTTTTATTTAAAGCTAAACTGTTTAATCTTAAACGGTATCTAGCCACATACAGCGGTTTTTAAGCTCTGTTAATTCTTTTACTATTCCGCTACCCAAACAAGAAGCTTGCTCAGCAAGTTGGAGCGCTTCTGGTTTTTTTTCGTCTTCTAATAATTGTAACGCACATTGCAATGAGAAAATTTGAACGTTCTGGACTGTCGTTCTTGATAAATTCCCAACTCTTTTTTTGATCAGTACTTGCGTTAGCATTTTGTCAAATTCATTGATTCCAATGCTCTTTGTAGCGTCCTCTTCTATGCGTGGGAGCTTACGAGATTCAAGGCCTATTTTTTCTTTCATTTTTAATGAAATTATACTGGCTCTAGTTGCGATAGCTGCTAGTCTAGACCCTAAAACAGATCGATCCAAGTAAGTCCTGTCTCCTCCATCATAGGCAGCTAACGCGCGTTTTTCTGCACTGGAAAATTTATTTTCCTTATTCTCAATAAGAGGGTCACAACTCAAGCCTATCCGGACTTTTTCAAGACGGTCTTTAAATGGTATATCTGTTTTTGATTGCAAATGGGTTATCCATTTAGGCGCTTTATTAGTTTGGATTGATTGGAGTGCTACTGGTAACTTTTTTTCAATGAATTCTTCAAATCTTAGAGGTTTTGTATCTGGTTTCTTTGTTATAAAAGTCTGAACATCTTTTGCAAATGATGCTATCGCATCTGCGTACCGATAGATTTCCCGACCTAAAATAAACTCCTTTTTCATAACTGATGCTTCTGTATGCGTTGTATTTAATAAATACTTTAGAGCTTGATCAGGATCTGTAAGGTTGTAGCTCATTACAGTGAAACCGGGGGGGTTGGGCACTGTTGCAACTATTTTTTCTGGGTCCACGCTGCTTAGGAGGAGTGAAAATGCTTTTTCTAGGGGCTTAAAGCGGTGCTCATCATCGCCAAATATATTGCTATAGGGGTCGTTACACGTATTGGGGAGAGGTTCTCCAATAACTGCTCTTCCATCTAACCACCGAAGGGAAAACTCGTTTTCTAAATCAGCCTCATTTGCCTTGGGTATATAGCATGAATATCCACCTTCCTCTCTATTTTTTAAAGCATGCGCTCTTAACTCTAATTTACTTGGATCAGTTTGTAAATCTTGAGTATTTTTGTGATTGAAGAAACGAAACATTAAAGCGCTATCAGGGCAGCCCGAATGCCATCCAAATTCATAAAATGATGAAAGCTGGCACTCTAGATGCAGTAATTTTTCCGCTTGATCCGGGTTAATTATTTCAAATGCTCCACCAGACTCATCAAGCTGCGAAACATATTCAGCAACCAATAAAGCGCACTTTTGGAGATTTTCACTAGATTCAGCGCTATTTTGGCACAAAGCTTGGATAGATACCCCTATGTCTTGTGGGAAGCTACACATAATTTCTTTATAAAAACCCTCTAAAGCTTGTAGTTCACTATCTGAAAGGGCGCTGAGCTGTTTGTAGCCCATGCCAGTTTTTTGCAACCCATCTGGTTCATATGTTTTTTGATTATCAATCCCCGTATCAATCCTTAGATTACGTAAATTGAGGTTGCCTTTTTTTTGGGGCTCACTGCTAATGCCATTGTTAAAGATAATTTTATCTGCTAAATCCTCCACCATCACGTCATTCGGAGATAGATCACGAATTATAGTTTTTGATGACTGAGTAGAGACATCAGTCGGTTCGTTGAGAGGTATACAAGGAGGATAAGTATCTAAGGAATACATTTTTCACCTTTTGTTTATTTAATTATAACATAAATAAATATTATTTTAACTTTAATGTTAATTATATAATTAAATAATTTTTTAATACACTATGAATTAATGACTTATTTTTAATAAACAAATTAAGAGATTTTTTTATAGAAAATAGCACGGATGCGGAATAAGGAAGAAGCGATCAGTTTTTTGTTTCAATCCAGGAACAAATTCGCCCAATTTCCATATATTTTTGACTTTGTTGGGTGGATAAATCAGCTGCGCGCATTAAACTATTAAGAGCTTGATGTAGATTATCTTTTTTCAGGTAATCAATGGCAAGGCCTTGGGCAAAGGTATTGTATTCACAGCAAGAATTCATAAGCGCAGTATCGAGTTGTTGCATAGTTACTACGAGCGTTAGCATAAGATCTAAATCTTCTTTTCCTAGCTCTTGAGTATTTGGATTGATCTTTTGATGCGTATACGTACTCGAGCTTAATTTGTGGAGGTTCTCCTCAATTATTTTAGCTTTAGATCCAATTATACCGAGTTTCATATGTATTTGACTGATGAGTAAATCAACATGTGCCCATTTTTTCGATATTCTTAAAAGGTTAAGCCCCTTAGGAAATAAAGTGCTGTAGCTTGGGTGGTAGTGCATTTTTTTCAATGAACTTTCTAATGCTTTCCGAGATAATTGTTCGGGATCCTCTTCGTAAGGATCAAGGCTCCATCCTGCCTTTACTTTCTCCATTTTCAATACAAAATCTTTTTTGTTCTGGGCAGTCTGTAAAAACTGGATCCACTTTGGAGAAGCTTGGGTAGTGATATTTGAAAGAGCTTCTTGAAGGCTTCCATAAATAAGATCATTGTATTTAAAAGGGTTAGATTGATTTTCGTTTATTAATGATGCAAAAGATGAAAGAGCTTGTGAATACTGCTGTAGCAACGCGTCATCTATGAATTGTTCACCCTTATTAAGTATATCGTTTTCAATAATTTGACTATCATTAAGGTACTGTTTTGCTTGCTCTAGATCAGATAGATCGTAGGTAACGACATTTGGCTCTAAGGCAAGTTCGAATGCATCAGGTTTAGCAAGGGAACACAGTTCTTGAAAAGCTGTCTCAAGGGGTTTAAAGCGGTTGCGATCTTGACCAAATATATTTGTGTATGGATCGTTATTTATATTCGCTAGGTCTGGAATTTCTGAGAAGCCGTAGAGTTGTGTTTGTTCACGTGGTGTGCCATTGCATAATCGATCTTCTGTTTGCAGGGCTAATTTTAGTGTAAATGCATCTGTTTGGTTGCTCTGCGGATCTAATTTTGCGAATTCATCTTCAGATAAAGAGTAGAGAGGGCGCAGTTTTTTACTAAAATATACAAAAACAAGCTCGCCGTAACTTAAGCTATCATAAATATTAACGCAGTCTTTTTTAAGATCTTCGTTTAACAGGTTAATCTTGCCTGTTGAATCCGTTGCTAGCTGAGCATAGATCATAACTTTTGAAGCGATATGACTAAGGCCCTTGCTTTCAATTTCTTGTAGCAGCTGTTTTAGTTGTCCTGATGATGCTTTTTTTGACGAGTTGCTAAAAAGGTGTTTATACAATTGCGTAAGTAGTTTAATATCAGATGAATGAAGGTTATTTAGAGAGCTCATAAATAAACCGTTTGTTAGCGGGGGAGTCTCGCGGTAGAGGGGCGGGATTTCGTCACTTTTCGTGCCTATTCCCTTGTTCTTTGAGAGGATTAGTTTTCTATCAATAGCAGTGTCAAAAGCAGAGTGATTACTTTCAAATCTTTTAGTCCCTAATTGCTTCTCACCAAGACAACCCTTACTGTCTCTACTTGAGTTTTCGGACGTATCTAGTGAGTCTATTGTTTTAGGTTTTTGTGCACCGTGTAGGGGACCCGTTTCCGGTATAATGATCTTTAAGTTTGGTCTAGGCGCTACTTTTGGTCTAGGCGTCGCAATATTTGGTCCTTTCATGATTTCATGAGCTATTTCTTTAACAGAATCAAAGGAAGAGCTGGTAGAAGGACTGCTGGATGGGGGTTCAGTGGGAGGAGTTGTTTTACTGCATTCACATTGTGAACTATCAATAATATCGATAATATACCTATACTGTTTAAAATATTATAAAAATATTACTATTTCTTTTTACAATTATAACATAAATATATTTATTGTAGTATCTTGTATTAATAATAAATCAAAAAGACTACATTTCATTAATATTTATTGTTTTTTTTATTTTAAAAATAAATAATGTTATTTATTAATTTCAGTATCTAAAAAAAATATTTTAATATGGTTAATACATTTAGTTTTTTATCGAATAGAATTACCTTAACATTTTTTATTATTTCAATTCTTTGTGGTTTGCGGCAATATCTTGCAACCTATATTAGGCGATCTAGAAGGGATTGGACATCTCAGCAGCGGCTCAAATGGATTAACTCAACCCGGTTTTTTGTATTTATATCGATTGTTGTGATCATCATTTTTTTATGGAGTGAGGCTATACAGGGGCTTGCTTTGTCGATTTTTGCTATTGCATTTTCAATGGTATTCTCCGTCAAAGAGTTGTGTTCATCACTTAATGGTACAATAATTAGGTTTAGGGGAAAGTTGTTTGAAATTGGGGATAGAATAGAGGTTGGAGAGATAAGGGGTGATGTTTTAGAAACAACACTTTTAACCACAACAGTAGAAGAAGTGGGCAGAAATGGCGCAAAATATTCTTATACGGGCCGAAAAATCACCTTCGCAAATAGTCTTTTTTTGACCCATCATGTGATCAATGAGTCATTTTTAGAAAATTACTTTATGATCCACCTTAATATCCCAGTCCCCCATGCAGAGTCATGGACTAGGGCAATAGCCATTTTGGAAAGAGTATCTGTTGAGGTTATAAAACCCCATATGATTCTTGCCAAAAGACGGTTTAGGCAGCTTTCACGGAGAAAAGGACTTCAGCTGCCCTCTTTTCAGCCTGTTATTTCAACAAGTATCTCCTCAAATAGCGAAATTATACTTAGTTTGAGCTTGCCTGCACCCATAAATGTAGTTTCGGATATTGAGCAGGAAGTACTTCAAAGGTTTTTAGGAGAGTATCACGGCTATAAAACAATGATTGATAAAGTTGTAAGGCCTTTTGCACACTTTTGAGTTCAAAGGTGGCAATAAAAGTGTTTTTTGCCACCTAAAGATCTTATTCGAGTGTTTGCGAGGCCTATACAATTTCAGAAGTAAGCTGCTCCATAAGCTCAGAAGAGCGTTTTAAAAATGAAGAGAAGTCCTTTGGGTCCAGCTCTCTCTGCGATAATAGCGAAAGCTCGTAGAGTTGCTTTACCAATGATGTAGCGAGTTTAGTATCTTTTGCTTCTATTTTCTTGATGGATGATACAAGAGCGTTATTTGTATTTACAACAAAGGTCTTAGGGCTATTTCCACCAAGGGGAAGGTCTTGCCCAGAAAGAGCAAAGTAGTCTCTCATTCGTCGCTGTTGCTCGTTGATCATCATGAAGGCAGGCACGCTCGCGCTTGATAGGCTTTTAGCTTCAACTTCAAGGTGTTCAATGTCTAATTTTTGTTTGAAAAATTCAGCAAGCTTTGATGCCTCAGTTTTTCCCTGGTCGTCTAAAAGGGTCTTTTCCTTTTTCTTATCAAGAATAATATCATCAATTGCACCATCTAAACGCTGAAACTTTGTTTTCGTCAGTTTAGACTCTAAGAACGAAATAAGAGGGGTGTCAAGGTGTGAGGGGGCAAAAAGGATTTCTATGCCTTTTTCTTTGTACATATCGAAAAAATGGGACGTTTGTTTCTCATCATGATGGTAGTAAACTTTCTGATCTGGGTTTCTTTCTACGTATTGATCAATAGTTGTCCATTCATCATTAGAATTTTTCCATATTAGACATTCTTTGACACGCTCGTAGAACTTTTCGTCTTGAAGTATACCTAATTTAATAATCATTTCTATATCTGGCCATTTTGCAATGAAACTCTCACGCTCGCTTTTCAAGCTTGAAGTAAGCTTATCCGATACCTTTTTTGAGATATGTGTTGCTAACTGGCGTACCGTTCTATCCATCTGTAGATTAGATCTTGAAACGTTAAGAGGGATATCAGGGCTATCGATGACACCTTTTAAAACGTTTAAATAATCAGGGATAAGGTCTTTGCAGTTGTCTGAAACAAAAACTCTATTGCAGTAGAGATGCAACGAAGACTCTTTTGGATCAAATCTTTTATTGAGTTTTGGAAAGTAAAGTATCCCTTTAAGATGGAAAGGGTAGTCAACATTTAAGTGGATCCAAAACATTGGATCAGGCTCTGCTGGGTAAAGAGCTTTGTAAAAATCTAGGTAGTCTTTGTCGCTGCAATCCGATGCAGGCTTAATCCATAGAGGCTCTATATCATTGATTTTTTTACCGTCTAAGTATATTGGATAGGGCAGAAATCGACAATGTTTTGTTAAAAGAGATGATATTTTTGCGTTTTCTAAAAACTCTTCTGAGTCATCGCTTAGGTGAAGTGTAATGGTTGTTCCTCTTTTGTCTCTTTGACCAGGTGCCATGGTATAGTCTGCGGATCCATCGCATGACCAATGGGCTGGGGAGGAATCTTTCTGGTAGGATAGCGAGTCAACGGTAACTTTTTTACTCACCATAAACGAGGAATAAAAACCTAAACCAAAGTGGCCAATGATTCCTTCAGTAGTTTCGTCTTTATATTTTTTAACAAACTCTTCCGCGCCAGAGAAGGCAAGCTGCGCAATATATTTCTCAACTTCTTCCTTAGTCATTCCGAGACCTCCATCTTGAATGGTGAGGGTCTTTTCCTTTTTATTGATATTTATATCAATACGCAGGTCTTGTTCGGTGTATTTTGTCGATCCATCATCACTTAATATTTTTAGCTTGGACATTGCATCACAAGCATTGGATACAAGCTCTCTAAGAAATATATCCCTGTCAGTGTAAAGCCATTTTTTTATAATGGGCAGAATATTTTCACTGTGGATTTTTAGTTTACTTTTTGTCATGAATTATTTCCTACATATAAAGATTTAGATTAATGCAGTTATTTTAATAGGAAAGCGCCTGGATAGCAAGGAATTTATTTCAAAAATTGTTTCTCAAATTTGCCAATTTTTTTCGCACTAAAAAGGTGTGATAAAGTACTAATCTTTTTTTAAGGGGATTATTCAAGATACTTATGCCTAGTGAATGTGAGTAAGGCCTAAATAAAACATCATGAGTCTATCAAAACCAAGTGCAATGCCATAACAGTCAGGAAGACCTTTGCTTAAAGCTGAGATAAATTCTGGATCGATTTCGTAACAGTTTTTCCCCATAGCTAACCTTTTTTTATTTTCCTCCTCAAGCCGTCTTGTTTGTTCAATTGGATCTGTTAGTTCGTGATATCCATTGCCAAGCTCAATTCCATTAAAATAAAACTCAAAACGCTCTGCTACTAATTTCCCTGCACTTGATAGGTTAACTTGGGCCAAAGCAGCTTGGCTAGGAGGGAAATCTTTAACAACAGTGATAATGTCTTGGCCTAGGTTTGGCTCTACTAAGCAGCCCCATAAAAGGGTTACAGGATCTTCGTACGTTCCTCTATTTATTTGCCTAGCCTTATTTACTAAGTGGCTATTGGGACTATCCCATTTTAGTCCTACATATTTCTCAAAAACTTGATCATAGGTAAGTATTTCGCAGTCCTGCTTTCCAAGAAAAATAGTCAATAATGCGATGTTTTCTTCAATAAATTTGTCAAAGCATGTACCGCATCTATACCATTCGATCATAGTAAACTCAGGTTGATGGTAGCGTCCATTTTCTTCTTTGCGAAATACATGTCCAAGCTGATAAATATCACCGATTCCCTCCGCTAAAAGCTTTTTCATTTCATATTCTGGACTTGAATGAAGAAATAGAGGGCGTTTAGGAGTATTGTCGACTTCAAAAATATCTATATGCGTATCAATAGGAGGGTAGGGTCTGAGTAAACAAGTATCAACTTCGATGACGCTATTTTTATGGAAAAAATTGCGGAGTAATCGGAGGCAATGGGCCCTTTTTTTTTTAGTTAAAACAAATAGCTGGGAGTCCATAGTGCTCCTACTCTCTACGAGTCTTTAACTCGGGATACGTATTCTCCTGTGCGAGTATCTACTTTAATTAGCTCTCCCTCCTCAATGAAAATAGGAATTGAGATAGATGCCCCTGTGTTTGTCACTGCTGGTTTTAAAACCCTACCTGAGGCTGTATCTCCTCTTGCTCCTGGAGCTGTTTCTACAATGGTCATTGTAAGGAATGTTGGAGGTACTACATCTACTGCGTTCCCTTTATAAAAAGTAAGCTCATAAACTGTGTCATCAATCATGTAGTTTTTATTTTGTCCTATAACCTCTGCGGGTATCTCGACCTGGTCGAAGCTGTCATCGTTCATGAAAATATAGGAGTCACCCTCTCCATATAAAAGGCGCATTTTTGTCTCTTCAACATCAGCAATATCCAACTTTTCACCCGATTTAAAGGTCTTTTCAACGACTCGTCCGGAGGTTAGGTGCCTTAACTTAGTTCGAGTGAAGGCTTGCCCCTTACCTGGTTTCACAAAATCTACGCTTATAATTGTGTAAGGTTCTTTGTCCATTTCAACTTTCATACCGGATTTGAATTCATTGGTACTTACGCTTGCCATACTTTCCTATGATTGATTGAGATAATTACTAATTATACTAATATTGTGTTTGTTGTTTTCTAAGGCAACTCTTTTTATAAGGCCTTTTATAGGATCACTCAAGGCTTCTAGCGCACTACAAACCGGATCATATTTTATCATCAGTGTAAGCTCGGTTGTTATTTGGCGCATACCATGATTTGCTTCGCTTATTAAGGCTGAGACTTCTGTAACTTTTTCTAATTCGCTGTGATTATTTTCTGAGCGAATCCGGTTTTCAAGACTTGTAAGGGCATCATCTAAGCCGTTTAAGGCTGCATTTTGATTTATAGCCTGTTGTTCGACTCCTGGTTTGGATAATGTTTTCTCAAGCTGTCTATATTGTAACCAGGAGAAGGCTGTGGAGCCAAACCCGCTGAGTTGTTTTTTTTGCGCATAACTTAAAGCAAGGGAGCCAAAAGCAATGTTTTGCCAGTGGTTATAAATCTGAGTTGCTGTAGCTCCTCCATAGTAGAGTGCTTTTTCGCCGTAGTGACGAGCGTAGTATAGAAGGCGATCTTGATATGATTGGTGAATAGGCTCCATAGGTTTTTATCCCTCCTTAAAAGACGTTCTTAAAGCGGTCAAAAGTTGATGAAAGGATTGACGATCGGCTTCGGTTATTTCTTCGCCCTTCACTGTTTGTTCCAAAATTGAAAGTTCTTCCTCAAGGCATTTGTGGTTTATACCTTCAAGTAGCTTAGAATTAGGGTTATAAGTATATTTTTTATCACACTCTGCCTTGAGTTTTTCCATCTCCTTGAGGGTTTTACTTAAATCACTAAGTATAGTTTGTATTCCCTTAAACGAGCTTTTTTTGTCCACTTGGTGAGTTGTTTTCTCAGGAGAGATCAATAATTCAGAGGAGCTTTTTTCTTTATCGGACGATTCGTTAGCAGAATTGACATTCATGCTTGCTACAATAGTGCTTTCCATTTTATTAACACGATTGATAAAATGTTTTATTTTAGATGTGTTATCTCTTATTTTTTTGCATTTCAAAGAGCAATTAGCTATTGATGCAACCACCAAAACTGCCGAAATGTTTCGGAGTTTAAACCCTTTAATGCTACCAGGATCTTTACGTCTATTTAAAACAAGAGTAGCTATCACGACTGCTATGGCTGCGTATTTTGGTTGCTCGGTCGCAGTTACAAAAGCGCCAGCAGAGTGGGCCATAGTTGATGCGATTGCGCGAGTATTTTGACGTGCTAATACAAACATAACTTAATACTTTAAGTCAAAGAGTATTAAAATTCAAATTTTAATTAGCAACTTGACACCTTTTTGAAGTTTATATAGTGTGTGTACAAATTTTGTTAGATCGGTACATTTGCCGTGAAAAATCTACTATATCTCATTTTAAATCAGTGATAAGTTTAACACACTATGAGTCAGATTAGAGAACATTGGTCTAGTAATTTAGGCTTTTTGATGGCTGCCTTAGGGTCTGTAGTTGGACTGGGGCTTTTATGGAAATTTCCCTACGTTGTTGGAGAAAATGGTGGAGGTGTCTTTCTTATCATCTACTTCGTTTGCTTATTTGTAATCGGTGCTCCGATTTTTATTGCAGAGTTGATTTTGGGTAGGAGCACTCAACGCGCAGCAATTAATGCATTCTCAGCAAGCTCACACCCTGAGAGCCAATGGGTGCTTGGTGGGTATTTAGGTGTTTTAGCTTCTTTTTTGATTATGTCGTTTTATAGCGTCATTGCAGGTTGGGGTATGAGTTATATCCTTATGTCTTTAACTGGATTTTACACTAGTTCTGATACTGTGGACTCGATAAAAACTTATAATGAAATATCTCAATCGGGCCCTATATCGGTTTTTTGGCATTTCTTTTTTACTCTTTTTACAACAGTAATTGTCTTGTCAGGAGTTAGAAAAGGAATCGAAAAGTGGGCAAAGATAATGACTAAACTTTTATTGGTTTTATTAGTTGCTTTATTTTTCTACGCAGCTACACTAAAGGGCTTTTCCAAAGCAGCGCATTTTATTTTCTATCCAGATATGAGCACTTTCACACTCTCAAGCGCTATTGAAGCGCTAGGGCTTGCTTTTTGGACTCTAAGTGTGGGTCAAGGGATTATGATAAGCTACGGTAGTTACATGAAACCGTCGACAAGTGTAGTCAAAATGTGCGCTATAGTTGTAATGTCTGTTTCTGTAGTCGCTGTTTTAGCTTCTTTGACTATTTTTCCAGTAGTTTTCACCTTTGATCTAAAGGCGCAATCGGGCCCCGGGCTTATATTTCAAACTCTGCCTAATCTATTTGCGCGACTCCCAGGTTCTATCATTTTAAGTTCAGCTTTTTTTTCACTATTTGTTTTCACCGCCTTGACATCAGCAATTCCTTTAATTGAGGTTGTGGCAACAAATCTTATGGAGCTAAGAGGTATTGGGCGTAGAAAAGCTGCTATATACGTTGGCTGCGCTACATTTATTTTCGGTATTCCCTCAGCGTATACTTTTACAGACACTATCTTTCCAAGTTGGAATATAATCTACGGTATGGATTTTTTAAAAACAATCGACACTCTTGTATCTACATGGATTATTCCGTTGGCAGGATTATTAACTGCTCTTTTTGTGGGTTATAAAATGAAAAGAAAGATTCTTTTAGGCGAGTTTACGGATAATGGAAAATATAATACACTCTTCCTAATATGGATATTTTTTCTGCGCTATATTATCCCGCTAACAACGCTAATTATTATTGTCCAAAAAAGCGGTCTTTATGATTTTGATAAGATCTGATAGTATTCAATATTGCTGAAAAAAACTAACCTAATTAAGGATTTTGCATGAGCCAAATAAGAGAACATTGGAGCTCTAAACTTGGGTTTATTTTTGCTGCGATAGGATCAGCAATCGGGCTTGGAGTTTTGTGGAAGTTCCCCTACACAGTGGGTAATTACGGTGGAGGGTTGTTTTTACTAACCTATATTTTTTGTATTATAGTCATTGGCGTACCGGTAATGATTGGAGAACTCATTTTAGGAAGGTTATCTCAAAGAGCAGCAGTAGGTGCATTTGAAGTTTTATCACCTCACCACCCTAATTGGAAGATTACAGGTTGGCTGGGGGTGATATCCTCTTTTTTAATTATGTCCTTTTATAGCATTATCGCAGGTTGGGGGATGAGTTATATACTAATGTCTCTTACCGGGTTTTATCAAAAGGGTTTTTCAAGCGATCTTTCTGCGGTTTTCGATAATTTAGCGGGATCAGGAAGTATAACGGTTTTTTGGCATTTTCTTTTTACGTTAGTAACTATGATGATTGTATTATCTGGCGTAAGAAAAGGGATAGAATATTGGTCAAAAATTATGACCCGGGCCTTATTTGTCATTTTACTGATTCTTTTTTTGCTATGCACATCTATGGATGGGTTTCATAAAGCAATTCAGTTTATTTTTAGTATCAACACACAAACTTTTGATGTTACCAGTGTATTGGAGGCGTTAGGACTCGCCTTCTTCACTTTAAGTCTTGGTCAAGGCATTATGATTAGCTATGGAAGCTATATGTCTAAAGAGGAACATATTCCTCAACTATCTTTCATTGTGGCAATTTCTGTGGTAATAGTTGCTATTTTAGCTGCATTGACTATATTTACAGTCACGTTTTCTTTTGGGCTCCCTCCCCAGCAAGGGTCTGGATTAATTTTTAAAACTTTGCCTTATTTATTTGCTAAGCTTCCAGGCGCAATGGTGATTTCAACAGTGTTTTTCATTCTCTTTGTGTTCACTGCTCTGACCTCAGCAATTCCTTTCATTGAAGTTGTTGCAACAAATATTATGGAACTCTTTGGCTGGTCTAGGCAGAAAGCCGTTTTATCAACGGCTTTGTCAACATTCATCTTCGGCATACCCTCAGCGTTAGCATCATCAAAAGTTTTTTTCCCAAATTGGGAAAATATTTATGGACAGGATTTTTTAGATACAATTGACATATTTGTATCTTCTTGGCTTATTCCAATTGGCGGGTTGCTCACAGCACTATTTATCGGTTGGAAGTTACGTAAGGAAAAAAGCCTTGCAGAGTTTACAAACAACGCAGGATCCTCATCGGTTTTTCATATCTGGCTCTTTTTTGTAAAATGGATTGTCCCGATAACCATTTTTTTAATTATTGTGCAAAAAAGTAATCTATTTAATATATAAAATTAAGAAAAAAAAGGATTTTTATGGTTTTAACTCCATCTAAAATGATGCCTCTTGACACTAAAGCCCCACAGTTTAAACTTGAAGATGTAGTGAAAGGGGAAGATTATGACTTATCGAGTATAAAAATTGATAAAGGACTTGTGGTAATGTTTATTTGCAACCACTGTCCCTACGTAAAATACATTCTCAAAGCCCTTGTAAAAATAGCCAATACTTTTGTAGAAAAGGGAGTTTCTTTTGTAGCAATAAGTTCTAATGACGCTGAAGAATACCCTGAAGATTGTCCAGAGGAGATGAAGTTGTTATCAATTAACGAGGGTTTTTCCTTTCCCTATTTATATGACGAGACTCAAGAGGTTGCAAAAGCCTACGGAGCGGCTTGTACCCCAGATTTTTTTATTTTCAACAATGATCTAAGCTGCGTATATAGAGGGCAGTTTTGTGATGCTCGCCCAGGAAATGATATCGCTGTTACGGGAAAGGACCTATTAAAAGCATGCCAATCTCTTATTGAATCCCAGCCGGTTACTATTGAGCAAAAGCCAAGTGTAGGGTGCAATATAAAGTGGCGTAAAGGCAAGGCATAAAAGTTTATTTCTTGCGCAGTATTTTCAGCTAATAGAAAAATCACGCTTAAGAAAAGCAATAGAGAGGAACTCAAGCTCTTCGGGGTCATTTGTTGTAGGGAGAAATATTTTCTTTTCTACCACCCTCTTGCCGAGTTGCCGCTTGGCATAGAGCATAATTTTCTCGAACTTTAAAAGGGTAAAGCGGTTGTTAGCGCCAAAAACCCGAAGTCTATTGAGGTGGTAGAGCCACTTTACTTCAATAGGGTAGGCTCCAAATCTATCGACTAATTCTTCAAATAGCCTATCTATTTCTTCATAAGAATTGGTTTCTCCTAGGCGATGATAAATTTCCATCCTTAACTTCGTTTCTTCAATATAAAAAGGGGGTAAATTAGCACTGTATGAAAACTCTAAGCGCGTATCAAAAAAGACAAGCGATTGATTTTTCTTCAAGGTGTCGATAGATTTTTTCAAAAGTTTGCAATAGAAATGAAACCCAATTGCCGATACATTTCCCGATTGCGATACTCCCAGCATATCTCCAGCACCCCTAATTTCGAGATCTCT
>MDTG01223322.1_pt1 | contig 16194 bp, 9 predicted proteins | sample 811421 | NCBI WGS metagenome assembly MDTG01 (sample SAMN05326645, study PRJNA326480) | marine metagenome | isolation source: seawater | place: Pacific Ocean: South East | collected 2011 | reverse complement strand
TCTTGGCGCCGAAGTCGTCCTTGAGCCGGTCGCCCGCCGAGAGGGTCCCCGCCGAGCCCGTCGCCGAGGTGTAGGCGAAGAGCTCGAGCCCGGGGTGACTGGCGCGCACGTGCTCGAACACGTGGCCCAGGGCGCGCCCGGTCAGGCGGTAGTGGGCGAGCACGTTCCCGAACTCGCAGAACTGGTTGAAGATCACGTTGCTCGCGTCCTGGTCCAGGCGCGCGCACTCGTCGTAGATCTCCTTGACGTTGCTCTCGCTGCCGGGGGTCCGGATCACGTCGGCGGGGTCTGAGACCCACTTCTCCAGCCAGGCGAAGCGCTCGGCGCTCATCAGCTCGGGCAGGATCGCGACCCCGCGGCAGCCCATGATCCGCGAGACGGCCACGCCGCCGCGGCAGTAGTTGCCGGTCGAGGGCCAGAGGGCCTTGTGGGCGGTGGGGTCGAACTGGCCGGTCACGAGGCGCGGCGCGAGGCAGCCGTAGGCGGCGAGCACCTTGTGGGCCTCGATCATGGGGAAGCGCTCGCCGAGGGCGACCACGATCGGGCTCGGGACGCCGGTCAGGCTCTCGGGCAGCACCAGGTGCCCTGGCACCGCGTCGATCCCGCGCCGGTCGGCGGAGTTGTACCAGTGGACCCGGAACAGGTTGAGCGGGTCGGGCGCGTCGGGGTCGACCTCGGCCAGGCGCTCCAGCACCTCCGCCGGGATCGTGCTCGGATCCTCCAGCTGGGCGAAGGTCGGCAGGCGCACGCCGCGCTCGCGCAGGTGCGCGATCGCGCGCGCGCGCACGTCCGAGTCGACGACGTCCTGAGCCAGGCCGAGCTGCACCATGGGAGCCTCCTTGGGTCCGATCGGGCCGCATTGGACCATTCGCGGACGAGACTAGCGACCCAGCCGCGCCCTCGGCTTGCTCCCGCAGCGGCCCTCGCCGAGGCTCCGCGCATGGGATGTCCGACACCCGCTGGAGCGTGATTCACGCCGCGCCGCGCGGGGACCGCGCCAAGCCTTCTCGAAGGCGCTCGCCAGCTCACGCGCGCGTCAGGAGCGCGACCGCCTCCACGTGGTGCCCGTGGGGAAAGAGGTCCACCGGCCACACCCCCTCGAGCCTGTATCCCGCCTCGCGCACGAGATAGGCGCAGTTCTCGGCCTGCGGCCCAGGCTTGCAGCCGACCGACACGATCCGAGCAGGGGCCAAGCGGGCCAGGCCGCGCAGCAAGCGGGGGTGCATGCCCGGTCGGGGCGGATCCGTGACCACGAGGTCGAACTGGCCCAAGTCCTTGGGCAGCCCGGCGTTGAGGTCGCAGACGGCGAACTCGGCCGCCAGGCCGTTCAGCGCCGCGTTGCGGCGCGCGCTCTCGATCGCGGGCGCGGAGGCCTCGAGGCCCGTCACCCCGCCCGCCCGCTGGGCGAGGGGCAAGCTGAGCGTCCCGGCGCCGCAGTAGAGGTCCAGCACGCGCTCTTGGCCCTGGAGCTCGGCGCAGGTCAGGACCCGCCCGACCAGCTCCTCGGCGGCGCTGGGGTTGACCTGGAAGAACGCGTCCGGCGCGAGCTGGAAGCGCAGCCCGGCCAGGGCGTCCTCCAGCAGCTCGGCGCCAGCGTCGACGTGGATCTCCATCCCGGTCGTGGCGTGCTGGTGGCTGTCGACGACTCCGTTGGCGAGGGAGGTCGGGCGGAGCCCCTCGCTGGCGAGGAACTCGGCGAAGTCCTGCATCAGGGCCGCGTCGCGGACGTTGGTCACGAGCAGCAGCAGGGTCTGATCGGTGGCGCGCGCGTGGCGGATCACCACGAAGCGCAGCAGGCCCTCGCGCGTCTTGGCGCGGAAGGGCGCGTGCCCGCGCGCGAGCGCCCAGCGCCGGGTGGCGCGCAAGAGCTCGTTGGCGCGCTCGCTCTGGAGCGGGCAGGTCTCGATGTCGATCACCTTGTACATGCTCTTGGGGCCGAACATGCCCAGCGCGAAGTCCCGCCGCAGATCCTCCCCGCCATCGCGGATCTCGCTCGCCGTCAGCCAGCGCTGATCCGAGAAGGTGAACTCCATCTTGTTGCGGTAGTCGTAGACCTGCGGGCTGGGCGTGGTCGGCGCCACCTCGACCTCGAGCCCCTGCCCCGCGAAGGCGTCGCGGACCAGCTCCCGCTTCAGCTCCAGCTGGTGACCGTAGGCCACCTCCTGCCAGGTGCAGCCCCCGCAGCCCTCGACGTAGTAGCAGCGCGGCTCGACGAGGTGCGTCCCCTCCTGGCGCACGGTCTCCAAGGCGCGGAGCGCGGGCGAAGGCCGAGGGTTCTGGCGCTTCTTCCGCCGTCGTCTACGCCCCATGGTGCTCTCGGCTCGTCTCTGCGCTGGGCTTCAGAAGGCCGAGAACACGACGCCGATGAAGCTGTTGATCGGCGCCTGCTCGCGCAGGTCCTCGACGCTCTCGCGCAGCTCCTTGAGCAGGCTGCGCGTCTCGCGGTAGACCGCGTCGTCGTTGAGCAGGGCCGCGATCGTGCCCTTGCCCGAGTTGATCTTGCGCAGCGAGGTCGCGATCTCCTTGGTCACGTCGTCGCCCGACTCGACCAGGTCGTTGATCTTGCGCACCGTGACCTCGGTGCTCGCGAGCAGGCGCTCGACGCGCTCCATGCTCTTCTTGGCCTGCTCGTTCAGCTCGTTGAGCTTGCCGAGCGAGCCGCGCACGTCCTTGACCAGGCCCGTCGACTCGTCCACGAGCTGGGCGTCCTTGACGAGCCGGCCCAGCGAGCCCTTGCCCGCGGAGATCTCGTCGCTGACCTCGCGCAGGTTCTCGGCGCTGGCCTTGAGGTCGGCCGCGAACTTCTCGTCGTTGACGGCCATCGCGAGCGCGCCCTCGCCCTCGCGGATCTCCTTGACCACCGCCCGCACGTCGGTCAGCGTCGCCTCGACGTCGTCGGCCAGCTGCTCGTCGTTGAGCAGGCGCCCCACCAGCCCCTTGCCCTCGTCGACCTTCTTGGTCACCGAGCGCACGTCGGCCAGGGTGTCGTCGGCGCTCTGGACCAGCTTGTCGACGCGCTTGAGCAGCTCCTTGACGTCGCCCTCGAGCGAGTCGATCCGCGCCATGAAGCTCGGCAGCTCCGAGGTCGAGAGCTCGACGTCGCGCCCGGTCTGCTCGCCCTCGCCCGGCTCGAGCTGGACCTTGGTCGTGCCGAGGAAGGGCGGCTCGACCACGCTCGCGAGGGTGTCCTCGGTCACGTAGCGGGCGAAGCGCGGCGCGATCTCGGCCGTGACGCGCACCTTGCGGTCCGTCGTCAGCTCGACGTCGCCGATCGAGCCGACCTCGATCCCGCGCATCAGAACCGGCGCCCCCTTCTGCAGCCCGCTGCCCTTGGGCACGGTGAAGTGGATCCGGTGCACGTCGAGCAGGCCCTTGTCGCGCGAGCGCTTGCTCGCCCACACCGCCCCGAGGACCACGGCCAGAGCCAGGAAGCTCCCCACCAGGATCTCGTTCTTGACGACCGTCGACTCCATCTCAGGCCTCCTCGTCCTTGCGCTGCGGATCTTCGAGCTCGACCTTGGTCCGCGGGGGCTTCTCCCCCTTCGGCTCCTCGGCAGGCTCCTCGTCCAGGCTCGGCGCTGGCATCTCGACCGTGCGCTCGCGCTTGGCCTTGGGATCCAGGCGCTTGCGCTTCCGGGTCCCCGGCTTGTCCGCGCCCTCGGGTCGCTTCCGCTTCCCCGTCTTGCTCTTGCCAGCCTTGCTCTTGCCCGCCTTGCTCTCGCCCTTGCGCAGGGCGGGCTGGCGCTTCTTCTTGGCGGCCTCGCTCGGGGCGCCCGTCTCGGCGAGAGGCGGATCCAGGCGCTTGGTCTCGGCCAAGGGCGGCGGCGCCGCGTCCTCGAGCTCCTCGACCTGCGGCGCCTCCATCTCGACCGTGCGCGCGTCCTTCTCGGGCTTGGCCTCCGACCTGGTCGGCGCCTCCCCTCGTCCCTCGAGCTCGTCGATGCTCGGCGCCTCCATCTCGACCGTGCGCTGGTCCGCCTTGCCGGGCCGATCGTGCAGCGCGCTCGAGCCGCCGCCCACGTAGGTCGCGCCGAGGTCCACCGTCGGGCGCAGCCCACGCGCCCGGCGGCGCTCGGGCGGCTGCACGGGGAGCGCCTCCCCCTCGTCAGTCGACGGGGCGTCGCCCAGCGCGGTCTGACCGAGGTCGGCGGGCTCCTCGCCGCTGGGGGGCTCGTAGAACACCGTCGCGGCCAGCTCCCCGGCGGGAGGGGGCGGCTGGTCGATCGTCGTCGCGTCGCGCAGGGAGGGCTTCTTGCGCTTGCGCGGCGGGTTGGGCTTGACGGTCTCGAGCCCGGGCGGAGTCCCCGGCGCGCGCAGCCGCGGCCGCGCTCGCGGCTTCTTGGGGAGCGCCTGGCGCTCGTCGCTGCTCCCCATGTAGATCGTGACGTCCAGGCCCTCGGCCGCCGACTGCTCGAGCTCGTCTCCCGAGCCCGAGAGCTCGAGCGGGGCCGGCGGCGCGGGCAGGATCCCGTCGATGGCGATCGTGGCGTCGAGGGGGGCGTCGAGCGCGCTCTCGCTCTCGAGCCGGGAGCCGCTCTCGACGCTCAAAGCCTCGAAGCGCTCGCTCGAGTGGTCCGCCACGACCTGGCGCAGGCGATCGCGGTCCGCGCGCTGGGTGCGCGTCTTCTGGCCGCGAGTGGCCCCGGCCTCGAAGGCCTGCTTGATCCGCGGGTCCTTGTAGAGCTTGCGCCGGTAGTCGTAGGCGATCAGTTCGCCCTCCTCGAGCACCGCGACCCGCTCGGCCACCTGAAAGATCGCGGGGTCCAGCTCGGAGACCAGCAGCCAGCTCACCCCCTGGTGCTGGTTGAGCTCCATCACGAGCTCGAACAGGCGCCGCCACTCGGGGATCTCGAGGCCCTCGAAGAAGCGGTCCACGATCACGAGCGAGGGGTCCCGCGCCAGGGCCCGCGCGAAGGCGGCCAGCTTCTGGCCGCGGTCGCTGGTCTGCCAGGGGTAGGCGTGGGGGTCCTCGTTGAAGCCGCACTGGCTGAGCAGGCGCTCGACCGTCAGCTTCAGCTCGCGCCCGCTCTGCACGCCGTGGTAGCGGAGGGGGAAGGCCACGTTCTCCCAAATGGACATGTTGACCAGCAGGGCGCCGGCCTCGAGCACGACCGCGCAGCGCGCGCGGAAGCGCTGGTCGCCGCGGAAGCTGGCCTCGTAGATGTCCTCGCCGTCGAAGAGGACCTGCCCCTCGAAGGGACGGAGCAGCCCTGCCGCGGTCTTGAGCGCGGTGCTCTTACCGCCGCCCATGTCCAGCGAGACCAGGGCGGAGACCTCGCCCTTGAGGATCTCGAGGTCGAGCCCCCGGATCGCCGGGGAGGCCGGGTCGTAGCCGGCCGTCACGCCGCGCAGCTCGAGCAGGGGGCGGTCGCTCATTAGAGGAAGAGGGAGATGAAGCTGTTGAGGACGAAGACCAGCGCCATGCCGTGCACGACCGACCGGGTCACGGCGATCGGGATCTCTCGCCGCGAGGCCTGCACCGCGTAGCCCTCGCGGATCGCGACCAGGACCACCGCCCCGCCGAAGAGGGAGGTCTTGACGAGAGTGTGGATCAAGTCCTCCTCGCGGATCGCGTTCACCAGCGCCTCGAGGGCGAAGGGCATCGAGGGGCTGAGGGTCTTGGCCAGGAAGTAGCCCCCCGCCAGGCTGACGGCCGAGCCGTAGATCGTGAGCGAGACGGCCGAGACCACGCCTGCGAAGAGGCGTGGGAACACGATCATGTGCTCGAGCGGGATCCCCATGCTGCGCATCGCGTCCAGCTCGCCCGAGAGCTTCATGCTGGCCAGCTCGACGCAGATCGCCGTCCCCGAGCGGCCGACGATGATGAAGGCCACGATCATGGGGATCGCGTTCTCGACCAGGATGTGCGCGCTGAGGTCGGCCACGTCGATGGGGTACTCGTTGGCCTTCGTGATGATCAGGGTCCCGAGGGTCAAGGCGGCCAGGCTGACGAGGGGCAGCGCGTGGACCCCCGTGAACAGGGTCTGGGTGGTCGCCACCCGCAGCACGGCGCGCAGGCCGTGGGTCCGCACGTAGGCGAACACGGCCAGGGCGCCGTAGAGGAGCGCGAACACCTCCGCGCCGAGGCGAAAGGCCCGGATCGCGGTCCCGCCGAGCCAGCGAATGGGAGTCAGCAGCGCGTTCAGCTCAGAACTCCAGGAACCAGAGGAAGCGCCAGCGCGACTCCTCCGGGGTGGTGGTGTGGCCGACCAGCCCGCCGAGCACGTCCCAGCGCTGCTCGCCCTGAGGCGTGGAGCGCGCGCTGAACAGGCCCAGGAGCAGGCTCATCTCCCGGTAGCCCTCCACGTCGCTGCGGTAGTGGAAGAGCGTCCAGAGGGGCTCGAGGATCCGGTCGAAGTTGCGCAGCGGGTCGGGGACCCACAGGGGCGCTGGGACCCGGACCTCGAAGTAGCCGTCGTGGCGGTCCTCCCACTTGGCGAGGGGCCAGATCTGGGCCGAGAAGTCGCTCTTGCCCGCCTTGTCCCCCGCGTCCTGCGAGTAGAGCCGGGAGTGGAACCAGAGCAAGGGCAGCAGCCAGAAGCGGTGGTCGTCGTACTCCTCGGTGACCTGGTGCTCGGAGCGCCCGATCGGCCACAGCCAGAAGTGGCGCGTGTAGTCGCCCCGGTGGCGGTAGCCATAGACCGGCCACAGGTCGACGCGCGTGTGGTCGGGCCCGCTCCCGTAGATGAAGAAGGGGAAGGGCGCCCGCACCTCCGAGTAGTCCGTCCGCTTGTCCGTCCACCAGCGGAAGAGCGGCCACAGGATCACGTTGTCGTCGACCCAGTCGCTGCGGGTCCGCCCGTAGAAGGGGAACACGAAGAGCGAGCTGTAGGGGTTGCGCGAGTTGGTCGACTCGTAGGCGTAGTGAAAGAAGGGCCACAGGACCGTGGTCCGGTCGAACACGACCTGCCCGTCGTCGCGCTCCTTGCGGAAGTGCCCGTAGAAGGGGAGCAGGCGCCAGCCCGAGTGCCCGCCGCCCGAGGTCGTGGCGAAGAGCGGCCACATCACGTGGTGGGTCTCGTTCTCGCCGTCGCGGGCCCAGCCATAGAGGGGGAAGAGCACCCCGATCGCCTCGTCCTTGCCCAGCAGCCCCCGCAAGGTCCCGCCGAAGGGGAAGAGGTAGAAGTAGCCGCCGTCGACGGGGTGGCTGCCCGTGAACACGAAGGGGAAGAAGATCGTGTCCGTGTCGGGGAACCCGTCGGGGTCGGTCCGCTCGTAGCGCTGGAAGAAGGGGTAGAGCCGGTAGACCCGCTGCTCCGGGCTGCTCTCGATCAGCCCCAGGGGAAAGAGCGCGTGGACCTCGCGTCGGTCGAGCTCTTCGTTCTTGCGGGTCTGGAAGAGGGGCTTGATCCCGAGGTCGTAGTCCCACTCCACGCGCCGGGTGCCCTCGCGATGAGGGATCGGGTCCGCCTCCCACTCGCCCACGGGCGGGAGGAAGGCGAAGCTGTGCCCGCAGCCGGCGAGCATCAGCAGGGGCAGGAGCAGGAAGAGCAGCAGGCAGCTCCCCGTCGAGCGGGGCGGGTGCCACTGGTCGAGCTTCAGCACGCCCCGCTTGAGCAGCACCTCGCCCGGGGTGATCCCCAGCTGGTTGGCCTCCTCCTGGGCGGCCGCGGCCTGCTCCTCGTCGATGAGCCCCTGCTGGCGGAGCGCTTGCAGGCGCTGGGTGTGGGCCGGCTCTTCCTCCGCCTCGGGGTCGCGCACGAAGAGGCACTCCACGTCGCCGAGGCGCAGCCGCGCCTCCTGCCCCTCGATCGCGCGGGCCTGATCGGGCTTGAGCGGCGAGCCGTCGACCTGCGTCCCGTTCTTGGAGCCGCACTCCTCGACCCCGGGCACCCCGTTGCGCCAGGTGATCCGGCAGTGCTCGGCTGAGACGGTCGGGTGCTCGATCGCGAGGTTGCAGCGCACGTCGCGCCCGATCAGCGTCGAGAGGCGCGAGAGCGGGTGCAGCTGGACGGGCTGGCTCTGGTCGGCGTCCGAGAGGTCCACCACGAGGCGGGCCCGCGAGGAGCGCAGGGGCAGCCGGCCAGAGCGGTGGCGGCGCGCGGCGGGGAGCTCTGCTGCCAGGGAGGCATCGAGGAGCACGCTCTGGTCGACCGAGCTGCCGGGGTCGAGGACCGGCAGGGGGGCGTCTTGGGGGCGGAAGCGGAGCGAGTCGTTGTAGGCCGCCGCCAGCCAGGTCGCGATCGGATAGCGCGAGAGCTCGGCGTCGCTCAGCTCCAGGCGCGGGAGCGAGACCTCAGGGCGGGCGGCGAAGGGGGCGAGCAGCTCAGGGGGCGCGCTCTCCGCCTCGTAGCCGCTGAAGATCCACAGGCCGAGGCGCTCGCGGTCGAAGAGCTCCATGCCGAAGTGGAAGCGCCGGCCACCCTCGGGCGTCGAGCTGAGGAAGCAGAGCCAGTAGGGGCGCGCTGGGGCGTGCCCCGGGTCGCGATAGCAGGTCCAGCGCACGGGACGGCCCGGCTGGTCGAGGCGAGCCGCCGCGTTGATCACCGCCGCGAAGCTGCGCGCGGGGTAGGCGATCAAGCGCCGCACGACCTCGACGCGGGGCTCGAGCGAGGGGTCCTGGCCCTGGCCGGGCTCGGCCGCTTGATAGGGCACGTGCCGCCAGAGTCCGTTGGGGGTGCGACCCAACAACCACGACCAGAGCTCTGCGGGTGTGTTCACCCCCGACCCCCCGAGCGCCGCCGACGTCCCGTGCCGGCAGCGGGGCGGGAGGATAACAAGTTCCCGTGATTGGACCTACGTTGCTTTGGACCGGCTAGCCCGTCTTGGCGACGGGCGAGGCGCTGCCGCGATGGAGCGCGTCGGCCTTGGCGATCAGGGGCTCGCGGCGCAGGTCCTCGAGCGCCTCGCTCTTGAGCCGGTAGGAGCCGCGGCGGCTGCCGCGCTCCAGCAGGCCGCGGCGCTTGTAGAGCTGCTGGCTGATCGTCGAGGAGAGCGAGCCGGGGACGGGCACGCCGCGCAGGCGCTTGAAGCACGCGCTGAGCAGATGGCAGTCGAACTCGGCCGTCCCGCAGTGCTCCTGGAGGAAGTAGGCCACGAGCAGGGTCTGGCGCCACTTCTTGTTGGTGGGCACCGCGCGCAGGAAGCGCGAGAGGCCGATGATGCTCGGCAGGGCGGGGACGCTCTTGGGGCGAGCCGCGGGGCGCTGGCGCAGCTTGCGGACGGACTCGATCCGCTCGACGGCGCGCGGGCTGAGGCGGTAGGCGCCGCGGCGAACGCGCTCCAGCCAGCCGCGGCGGCAGAGGTAGACGAGCTGGCTCCCCTGGACCGGGGCCGGCGAGGGCAGCCCGGCGAGCAGGGTGGAGAGGTCGCCGCAGGTGAAGGCGACCGAGCCGCGCTCGCGGGTCAAGTAGTCGCCGGCCACGAGGACCAGCGCGCCCTTGGCCGAGAGGTCTCGCCCCCAGCGGCTGCGCTTGCTGCGCGGGTCGAGCTCGGCGAGGAACTCCTCGAAGGAGCGCGGCTCACCGGACGCGGACTCGTCCTCTTCCTCTTCGCCGATGAGCAGCCGCCGGATCTCCTCCGCGTTGGCGAAGAAGGACTCCGCATCGCAACGGAGGGTGACCGTGCTGTCGTCGTTGATGGTGAGGATGAGTCGAGCGGTCATGAAGGCCTAGGTGCGCGCCAACGGGTGAGAATCCCACTATGCGCCCGCCGTGAGGCTCCGTCAAACCCCGCACAGGGGGCCTCTGTGACCCTTCTCGCAACTCGTGGCAGGGGCGAACATAACGCACCGCGTCAACCTTGTTCGACTTGCTATGGGGCTCACGAGCGGATAAGAACTTGGGGAGCAGGAGGCTCCATGTCGAACCCTGAGCTGCAGCTTGGACTGATGAAGCTCTTGTCCACCAAGCACTTCCCGTTGCAGTCACCGCGACGGAAGGTCAAGCTAGCGCAGCTCGAGAAGGCAATGGAGAAGATCGGCAGCCCCACTGAACGGGGACCTTTGTTCGAGAACCTCTGCGAGCTCAAGGGACGCGGTTACATCAACACCATCCCCAAGATCATTCTCAAAGAAGAGGCGGAGACGGCTGAGTTCGAGGTCTGGTTGACCCCTCTCGGCCGCACCGAGCTGCAAAAGAAGCTGGCCTAGCTCCAGCGAGCCTCGGAGCTCCAGGAAGGGGACGGAACTTCAGTTCCTCGCCCCTCCTCGGGCGCTCCGCCCGCAACGCCTCGCCGACGCGTCACAGCGCGCGAGGCCATGGAAACACACCTCAAATGACCGACTCTACCCAGGTCCGCCGCATCGCCCTGATGCTGGACTTCGACAACATCGTGTTGGGCCTCTCCAACCGCTCCTCCTTCCAGCCCCAGGCCATCCTCGACCGCGTGCTCGAGTCCGGCAAGATCGTCTACAAGCGCGCCTACGCCGACTGGTCCCGCTTCGAGAAGCACAAGATCAGGCTGCACGAGCTCGGCTTCGACCTGCTCGAGATCCCCAAGCGCTCCATGACGGGCAAGAACAGCGCCGATATCCGCATGGTCGTCGACGCCATGGAGCTCGTGATCAGCAAGGAGCACATCGACACCTTCTGCTTGGTCACTGGTGACAGCGACTTCACCCCCCTCGTCAGCTCGCTGCGCGAGAACGACAAGCACGTGATCGGGATCGGAATGCGCGACTCGTCCAGCAAGCTGCTGATCGAGTCCTGCGACGAGTTCCTCTACTACGACGAGCTCGAGGGCGTGTCCGAGAAGCGGAGCAAGGCCAAGCAGAAGGCCAAGCAGAAGCTCGTCACCAGCGGCAAGGTCAAGGGCCGCAGCGGCGACAAGGACAAGGACCCCAAGACCGCCGAGGAGGAGAGCCGCCGCCGGGCGGAGGGCCTGTTCCTCGTGCTCGACGGGACCCGCGCCCTGCTGCGCGACCGCGACACCGTGTGGGCGTCGATGGTCAAGCAGACCCTCGTCCGCAAGCACCCCTCCTTCAACGAGAGCTTCCACGGCTACAGCTCGTTCACCGACATGGTGCGCGACGCCATCGAGCTGGGGATCCTCGAAGGCGAGCGCGACGGCTCCAACGGCAACTGGAAGCTGACGGGCATCGGCAACACCGGAAACGAGCTCTCGCGGTAGGGACTCCTTTTCCTTGCGTTCTCGGGGCGGGGGGTGTCCAATCCGGGCACGAGCGCTTCCGCTCGCCGTTTCGTCGCGAAACCAACCTGAGCTCAGGTGTGTCTGGTGAGCTACGAAATGGCGATGAAGCGATCGCGCGACGATCGCTAAGCGACTGGGATCATTGAACTAGTGATTCTGGCTAGGGTGTTGCCTGAGTTATCACCATGAACGTCCTGCACGTCAGAATCGCTCGCCTCGCGCTCGCCCTGGTCGCCCTCGCCGCCCCGGCCTTCGCCGCTGAGCACGACGACCAGCCCCAGGAGCGCCCGACCGTCCTGGACCTGAGCGTCCTCGACCACGTGGACGTCGAGCCCTTCACGGGCTCGCTGCTCCACGAGCACGAGGACCTGCTGATCGGCGACGGCGACGACACCTTCCGCCTGACCCGGACCTGGGCCAGCTGGGGCGGCAGCGCCCTCGACTTCGGCTTCCACTGGGCCAGCCCCCTCTCGCTCCGCGTCGAGCTCGAGCCCGACGGCTCGCGCGCGGTGCTGATCGACGAGCGCGGCTTCCCGCACCGCTTCAAGCGGGAGGGCGGTCAGCTGCGCCAAGTCGAGGGCCTCCCCCTGGTCCTCGAGCGCAACAAGCGCGGCCACCTGCGCCTGGTGGGGCGCGTCCCGGGTGAGGAGCTGCGCTTCGACGGCGAAGGCCGGATCCGCAGCAAGCGCCACTACGGCCGCGAGGTCCTCCGCTACGGCTACCGCGAGGGCGTGCTCGTCGCCCTGCTCGGCTCCTGGGGTCGGCTCGACCTCGTCCGCGACGGCGAGGGCCGCCTGGTCGAGGTCCGCGGCCCCGGTCGCCTGCGCCTGAGCTACTCCCGCGACGAGCGGGGCGACCTGATCGAGGTCGCCCAGGGCGCGCGCTACGTCAGCTACGGCTACGACGAGCGCGGCCGCCTGGCCAAGCTCGCCAACGGTCAGGCCCGGATCGAGCACGACGAGCTGGGGCGCGTGGTCGCGATCAACGGCCCCGGCGTGCGCCCCCTGCGCCTCAGCTACGCCCACGGCAACGACGAGACCCACAGCGAGCTGGTCCGCGGCGACCAGCGCTTCCGCTACCAGCGCTCGGCCGACGGTCGCCGCTGCGAGCGCCGCCACCCCAGCGGCGCGGTCGAGGTCCTGACCCTGGACGAGCGGCGCCGTCCGCTCCGCCGTCAGCTCGGTCAGCGGACCTGGAGCTGGAGCTACGACGCCCAGGGCCGCCTGAGCGAGCGCCGGACCCCCGAGGGCGTGACCCGCTTCAGCTACCAGGGACAGGCCAGCCAGCCGGCGGGCATGGAGCTGCCCGGCGGTATCAAGCTCGCGCTCGCCTACGACCGCGCCGGCCGCCTGAGCGAGGCCCGCCACCCCGGCCTGGGCACCTTCAAGCTCCGCTACGACCAGGCCGGTCGCGTCAGCGAGCAGGTCGACGCCCGCGGCACGACGCAGCGCTTCCGCTACGACGAGCGCGGCTACCTCGTCGCCGTCAGCGACCCCCGCGGCACGACGCGCCTGACCCGCAGCGCCGAGGGCGAGCTGAGCGAGGTGCTGCACGCCGACGGCCGCAAGACCGTCTTCGCCAGCCAGCGCCAGGGCCGCCGCGTGACCGTCCGCCAGGGCGAGCACGTGATCGAGGACGTCAGCTACGACCGTCGCGGCCGCCCCTCGCGCCGCCGCGGCGCCCAGGGCGAGACGATCAACTATCGCTGGAGCCTGCGCGGCGAGTTGCTCTCGGCCCGCGACGAGCTGGGCCCGATCGCGCGCTTCAGCTACGACGACGCCGGCCGGGTGGCCTCGATCAGCGACGGCGCCGGCAACGCGGTCCGCTACGAGCGCCCCGACGCCAAGACCCTCGTGATCGACGACGCCACGGCGGGCAAGAGCGTGCTCCGCCACGACGCCTACGGCCTGCTGGTCGAGGAGGTCCGCGCCGGGAGCACGATCCGCTATCGCTACGACTCCGCCGACCGCCTGGTCGCGCGCGAGACGCCCCAGGGCACCGAGTCCTTCGTCTACGGCGCGCAGGGCCGCCTGGTCCGCCTCGAGGGCCCCTCGGGCGGCTACCGCCTCGGCTACGACCCCGCCGGCCGGCTGACCTCGCTGACCCACCTCGGCCTGGGCAAGTCCGTCCGCTACCGCTACGACGTGGCCGGCGACCGGGTCGAGACCCGCCTCCCCTGGGGCACGATCCGCTACGAGCGCGACGAGCTGGGCCGCGTCCAGAAGCTGACCACCGCCCAGGGCCAGACGATCCGCTTCGAGCACCGCCCCGACGGCCGGCGCAGCGCGATCCACTACCCCAACGGCGTCCAGACCCAGTTCCGTTACGAGGGCGCGCGCCTGGCCGAGGTCCGCTCGAGCAAGGGCCAGCAGGTGCTCAGCCAGCGCGCCTACCGCTACGACGCCCGCGGCCGCGTGGCCGAGGTCAGCGACGAGGAGGGCCGCAAGGTCCGCTACGAGCGCGACGCCCGCGGCCGCCTGCTCGCGGCCCGCGGAGCCGGCCTCGACGAGCGCTACGCCTACGACCAGAGCGACAACCTGCTGCGCGCCGGCGCCAAGGCCCTGGCGGGCAACCGCCTCCCCGGCGCCGGCGAGCGCCGCTACGCCTACGACGCAGCCGGCAACCTCAGCTCGGTCACGGGTCCCAAGGGCACGACCCGCTACGCCTACGACGTCGACGGCCACCTGACCCGGGCCCAGCTCCCCGGCGGCCAGACCGTCCGCTACGGCTACGCGCCCAACGGCACGCGCCTCTGGCGCGAGGACGGCGAGGGCAAGACCGAGTTCCTCAACGACCTGGCCCACGTGGCCGGTGAGCTGCGCGGCGGCCAGGTCGTGCGCAGCTACGTCCACGGCGAGGAGGTCGACGACGTGCTCGCGCTCGAGACGGGCGGGCAGAGCTACTACTACCACTACGACGCGGTCCGCAGCGTGACCGCCCTCAGCGACGGCGAGGGCCAGGTCGCCGCCAGCTACCGCTACTCGCCTTTCGGCGAGACCCTGGCGGCCGAGGGGCGCCTCGCGAAGCAGAACCCCTACCGCTACACCTCGCGCTCCTACGAGCAGGCGACCGGGCTCTACCACTTCCGCGCTCGCAGCTACGACCCCACGCAGGGCCGCTTCACCACCCCCGACCCCTACGGCCGGCGCGGCGGGCTGAACCTCTACGCCTACGCGCTCAACGACCCGACCCGCTTCAACGACCCCTGGGGCCTGTGGCCCAAGTGGCTCGACCGCGCGGCGGAGCGCGTGGCCGACGTCGTCAGCGAGGCCGCCACCAGCGCCGTGGCCTGGGCGGAGCAGAACCCGATCGCCAACGGGCTGCTCGAGGGCGGCCGGGTCGCGGTCGCCTTCGGCAAGGGCTTCGGCACCGGCGTCTACTCCGGGCTGAAGGGGATCGCGACCATGGTCCTCCACCCGGTCCAGACGGCGAAGGACATTCACTGGGCCCTGAACAACATGGACCAGGTCAAGGCCGCCCTCGGCGACAAGTTCGAGGAGTACCAGCAGGCCTGGGAGGACGGGGACTACGCCAAGGTCGCCGAGATGACCGGCTACGTGCTCGGCGAGGTCACCGCCGGCTTCGTGGGCGCCAAGGGCGTGGACAAGATCGCCAAGCTCGGCTCGGTCCGACGCGTCGCGCACGCCGCCGCCGCGTCGCGCCCCGCGCAGGCGGTCGGGCGCGGCGTGTCCGCCGTCACGGCCCCGATCCGCAGCGCGGCGGCGCCGGTGCTGCGCCCGGTGGCGGTCGTCGCGGCTCCCGTGGTGCGCGCGCTGACCACCGCGACCAAGCCCTTCGACTGGGCCGCGGAGAAGATCCTGGACACCGCGATCTGGCCCGTAGAGCGGCTGACCCGTCCTGCCCGTCAGGCCCTCGCCCGGCGCGGCCGGGTCCCGCCGGTCACGTCCGGCGCGAACCAGCTCGGCAACCCGGCCGCGCGGCTGGGTCAGGGCGCTCAGCTCGGCGGAGGCGGGCGGACCCCCGTCACTCGCGTTCCCCCGCGCCAGGGAGGCGCCAGCCAGTCGGGTGGGGCGGGCGCCCCCGCCGCCAACGGCGGCGGTCAGGTCAACGGCGGCGGTCAGTACAAGGGCGCCGCGGACCGGCTGCGCAACCCCGAGGCCCTCGGCGACACGCCCACTGGCGCGCCCACCAAGCCGCACGGCGACCTCTACCGCGGCGCGCGGGAGGCCTGGTCCGAGCCCGTCGATCCCGCCGCGGCGTCGCGCCTCTCGCAGCGGGCCCAGGCCGCCCAGCAGAGCGCGCGTCAGCTGCGCGAGCGGATGCGCACGGCGAGCCCCGAGCAGCGCGCGATCTACCAGCAGCGCTATCAGCAGCTGACCCAGGAGCGGATGGGCAAGTCCGGCACGATCCGCGGCAACCACGGCGCGAGCAACGGCACCGACGGGGCCTCGATCGGCGCGCGCAACTTCAACGCCGCCGAGCGGCAGATCAGCCAGTGGATCCGCGAGGGCCAGCCGCTGACGGTCGAGCGGATCCAGGAGCTGAACCGGATCCTCGGCAAGGACCTGGCCAACAACGGGTTCGAGCCGGGCGTCCTCCGCTCGGGCAACCTCGACGTGTCGGCCGGCGGGAACATCGCCAAGACCTACGTCCCGGCCAAGCAGGTCGGCCAGGCCATGGACGACTTCGTGAAGTGGTATCAGGCCAACGAAGCGACGATGCCCCCGATCGAGCTCGCGGCGCGCTCCTACCAGCGCCTGGTCAGCATTCACCCCTTCCCCGACGCCAACGGGCGGACCACGCGCATGGTCATGGACTGGGTCCTGCGCAAGAACGGCCTCCCGCCCGCCACGATGGACAACGTCAACGTGGCCGTGTTCGGCGGCCGCAACGCGTTCGGCATCGAGACCAAGGTCGGCGCGACCCCGACCGAGGCGATCGAGGCTGTCACCCAGGGCGTCGAGAAGTCCCTCGAGGTCCTGGGCGCCCCGATCCCCTGATCGATTGGCCCCGAGGGGAAGCGTCCCCCCAGGGGAAGCTTCCCCCCTGGGGAAGCGCCCCCGTCCCCCCAGGGGAAGCGTCCCCCCAGGGGAAGCGTCCCCCCGGGGGAAGCGTCCCCCCAGGGGAAGCGTCCCCCCAGGG